>OLNY01000005.1_pt1 | contig 294532 bp, 257 predicted proteins | sample 1671981 | NCBI WGS metagenome assembly OLNY01 (sample SAMEA3136632, study PRJEB25190) | human gut metagenome | biome: human gut; feature: human-associated habitat; material: faeces | place: Austria | collected 2013
CTTTGTTTAGTGCTGTTGCTACTTTTGACGCATAGGCTCATAAAGTAGCGCAGCCGCCCTACATGCTAAGGGGCGGCTGGCTGTTTTCAGAAGTTTTCCAGCAGCCGACCCAGTGCCTTGGGTGACCGCTCATTGGCTATTGTAACAAATGACGCAAAGTTTTTACGACGTATTTCGCAAGTTCTGCAATTACCAAACCTCTTAATTACGACCATTCATTCTTAATTACAACCATCCATTCAGCGATAAATACTACCCCTTCCCGCCCTCACAAAACCCAACACTGCTCTGTTTCTTGTTCAACAGTTGTCGAGGTTTCGCATACTTTCGCGCGAGATTTCTTTTTCATTTCCCGCAAAGTGTTAGTTCACTGGTATTCTTTCCTATACTGCATTTTCAATAATTCGGCTTTGCCTTCGTACATAACAAACTCATGTTACGCAGGCATGCTATGCAGCTTTTAAATCACTATTACTACCGTGAGGTTTTTAATGACTATCGGATACGAACAAACCTATCAGCTTCGCACGGGCGACTTTGATCGCTATGCTCATCTTCTTCCCTCTTCTATTTTGGATGTATTCCAAGATGTAGCAGGAGTTAACGCCGAACAGGTGCCAGGCATGACTTGGAAAGAGTTAACCGACGCTGGTTTGTTCTGGGTAGTCACGCGTATTAAATACGAAGTAATTGAAACACCTCATCTTCACGAACAGGTAATTGCGCGCACCTGGCCGCTGGCTCCTACACGCCTAGGATTTCAGCGCGAATATACTATGCGCAAGCTTGATGGAACACCTTTAGTTAAATGCAGCTCCGACTGGATTTTGATGGACTATAAAACTCGCAGCTTCGCCTCCGCTCGTGATTTCTATAACGGACCCCAGGATTTTTCTGAAGAAAAAGTATTCGAAAAGAAGCTTCGCAAAATCAAAACTTTCGAACCTGAAGACGCTGGCGAAACTTTCCAGGTCCACTTTGTTGACATCGACATCAATGGACATGTCAACAACTCGAAATACCCCAACTTCGTGATGAATTCGTTAGACCTTGGCGAAGGCGAAACTATCAAAACGTTTCAGATTGACTATCGCCATGAACTTCGCGCAGGCAGTACTGTGCGCATACATTCAAAACGCGATGGAAACGTTATAACTTCTATGGGTATTTCTACTGAAGGCGATACCGCTGGCGAATGCATGTTTGCCACCCAAATTGAGCTGGCTTAATTCTGCTGCCTATTAATCTTGCATTGCTGCTTTTTCGTCCTCAAGCTTGTAAGCAAGCATCTTTGCTACAAATACCAGAACGATTCCTATAACAGAAATCGCACCCGCTACCGCAAATGCAGGAACATAGGTACCAAGCGTTTCCACCGTTGATGCCGCAACCATAGGACCAATAAACGAAGCTACAGTGTAGCCAGGATAAACAAACGAATAGTTCTGACCAAAGTTCGCAGACCCAAATGCATCACCCACGATTGCAGGAACAATCGACATAGTTCCGCCAAAGCATGCACCCACGACACTAACAGCCAGCAAGAAGGTAACAAACGTTGTAGCGTGACCAAGCAAGAGCACCATAACCACGGCATTTATTACCAACGAAATAATAAGCGCATTGTAGCGACCAATTGCATCGGATATAAAGCCGAAGCCAAATCGCCCTAAGAAGCTACCAAAAGCCATGACGCTTACCATGATGGCACCTTCAGAAGCAGTAAGGTGAGCTAATTCCTGGCCAATATCAGAAGCGTGGCCAGTAACCATCAAGCCGCTCGTTGAAGAAACCATAAGCGCAGCAAATAGCACATAGAACAAAGGCTGTTTCACCATCTGCGTTGAGCTGAAAGGAACTTCGCGATGACCAGAAAGTTTCTCAATTTCTTTAGTGGTTCGCTTTGTGTGACCAGTTTCTAAACCAGCGTTGTCGTCCTGGATTCTTACCGCGCCACTAGCTGTTGCATTCGCTGCTGCACTTACTGGAATATCGTCTTCAGCTGTTGCATCTTTTTCACTCCAGCCTTTGGGTGTCCATCCAGCAGGAGGAACATACAAAAGCCAAGAGAATACCAAATACACCACAAGCCATACCGCGCCAACGATATGAAATGCTGTTGATACATCAAATGTTTCAATAAGCCAGTTGCCCGCTGGTGCAAAAATCATTGGTCCGAGCCCGATAGCACCAATGCAAACACCATTAGCAAGACCACGCTTATCAGGGAACCATTTGGTCACAACCGCAACAATGGTGTTGTATAACATGCCGTTACCAGCACCTGCAAAGCCACTATAAAACAGATACAGCATGGGCAGGTTATTATCTGCAAAGCCCGAGCAGAACCAGCCCAAGCCAAACAACACGCCCGCACCTAAAACAATGAATCGCGGTTGGGTGTGACGTTGAAGCCAACCAGCTAGCATGCTCGAAAAACACGATGCAAGCAGGAAAAGCGAATAGATCATGGACACTTCGGATGTCGTAAAGCCGAATTCTTCCATGAGAGGTTTATTGAAAATACTCCACATATAGATAGCACCCGTACCTAGTGCAGTAAAAGCACCTGCAGCAAGAATGGCTTCACGTGGAAGATTTGTTGTTGTTCCCCTTGCCATAATCCCCTCCTTGCCGTGCGACTAAAAACAACCTCAAATGGCCGACTATCACACCGCAAACTGATGTAGCAGAGAAGCTATATTCCCTAAGTCCTTATATCCCCACATAAGAACTTCTCTTATTGTAGGTCTGCTTATTCCCACAATTCACAAAAATTGAGTAGATTTATATGCTTAAACGATTTTGAAAAGTTATAACAATTAGAAACCCAAGTTATAGTCCTAGGTCATCGCTGTAAATTAATAATGCATGTTCCATTGCAGCCTGCTTCACCGTTACAATATCTTCAAGCAATCACGAAACGAAAGGAACCGTCATGATTGTTACTACTACCCAATCTATTGAGGGATACAAGATCACGGGTTATTACGGCATTGTTTTTGGCGAAGTTATTACGGGCATCAACATTTTTAAGGATTTTGGTGCAGGCATTCGCAATATTGTTGGTGGTCGCAGCCAAGGATACGAAGATGAATTGTTATCTGCTCGCACCGAAGCATTACAGGAACTCGAACAGCGTGCTGCCGAAATGGGTGCTCATGCTGTTGTTGGTGTTGATATGGACTACGAAGTACTCGGACAAGGCAACATGCTTATGGTTACCGCATCAGGCACTGCAGTAACCGTAGAAGCAGTTTAGCTAACTTTTACAGTGCATTTGTCTACAGGTGGTGGAAAATGTTCATCCCCTGTTTTGTTAATAAAGAAGCACTCGCTATTGGCATTTTAACAGCAGAAATAGGGGCATCGCCTGCGACGATGCCCCTTAAAATTTACGCACGATAAAAGCTTTATAGCGCCATATCCCCTTGACGCATATATGGTGTAAGCAAAAGGAAAAGCTTGTTACCTATACGCTCGGTTTTATTTACAAATCAAAACCGAAATTAATTAAATCTCAATCTTAGCGCCCATCAGCTTAGCGAATTCGCGAACGATCGCGGTATCGCCAGGCCATGCAGGAGTCGTTACCAAATTGCGGTCTACTACAGCTTCATCCATGCCAGCTTCTACATATTCGCCACCAGCAAGCACTACATCAGGACCAACTGCAGGATAAGCAGTTGCCTTGTAGCCTTCCAGAACTCCTGCTGCTGCCAAAACCTGAGGGCCATGACAAATTGCGGCTACTGGCTTACCAGCTGCAAAGAATTCCTTAACGATTTCAATAACACGAGCATTCAAGCGAATGTATTCTGGAGCACGACCACCCGTAATAAACAGGCCTTCGTAATCTTCAGTCTTTACTGCATCAAAATCAGCAGTAAGAGCAAAGTTATGACCACGAAGTTCGGTATAAGTCTGCTCACCCAAGAAGTCATGAACTGCTGTCGCGACGACATCACCAGCTTTCTTATCAGGGCAAACCGCATCTACCTGATAGCCAAGCATGGACAAAGACTGGAAAGGAACCATGGTCTCGTAGTCCTCGGTGAAATCGCCGCAGAGCAAAAGTACTTTTTTCGTCATACAAACCCCTCCCTGTTTCGGAATTAATGTCTGACTCGATTCTAGCACTTTATGAACACGTTCATTTTTGCGCTGCAATGTTTTTATCGGAAAAACGAAGGCACCCTGCAGAAAAACCCGCTTTGTGAGAGACTCGCACAAAGAGCTTTGTCAATACAGGCATAAATGTGCGTTTTTATACGCTTGTTATTGGACATTTGTTATTGATTTGTGTAGTTACTGGCTTTTGACTCCAATGCAACCCTCTCACTTTCTGGGTTTTTCTGCAGGGTACCCCTTAAAATCGCAAAAAACACCTCTCGCTATTCTCTAAAGCTGCAGATTTTTCAAATCTCCTATTGCCAACTGTGTATAGTGTGTATATACTGTATACATCATGATATATACAGTTTGTTTGAATTCGGATGCGCACCTGATCCAAACAAACTGCAGAAGGACGACACCGAAACGATCCTTCAAAACAGGGTTCTCCGGAAACTCTGTTTAACAGCAAGCTAGCAGTGAATTAGCAACGGACTATTAGTAAAGGCAAACTATTCTTCGCTTAGCTATTTGAGCATAAGAATAGATAGCAGGTAAGGAGGGCTCATCGAACGTGGAAATCATCATTTCAAACTCAAGCGATAAGCCCATCTATGAACAAATATCAACGCAAATTAAAAACGCAATACTGTCAGGAGAACTCACAACAGGGCAAGCACTTCCCTCTATCCGCTCTCTTGCAAGCGACCTTCATGTAAGCGTTATAACCACCAAGCGTGCATACTCCGATCTGGAAGCACTGGGGTTTATCGAAACACGCCAAGGTAAAGGGAGTTTTGTTGCAGGCGGAAATGTTAAACTACTGCGCGAAGAACAACTTCGTCATATTGAGTCACTCCTACAAGAAGCACTAAACAATGCTGAAACCGCTAGAGTTAGTCTGCCAGAGCTGCATGACATTTTAGATACGTTGGCAGAATCCTAAGGAGAAGACGTACTTCAATAATCAGAACCTTAAGGTAGACCACACTTCAGCAAGCACTATCCAAACATTTACGAACATCGAGTAAACCTGTTTCAACCAGGCTCTACAAGAGACTTACCTTTTGAAAGGATTGCTCTCATGTCTGACATTTTGAAAGTATCGGGTTTGGTTAAGTATTATGACCAATTTACCCTCGACCATATCAATATATCTGTTCCCGAAGATGGCGTTGTTGGCTTCATAGGAAGTAACGGCGCTGGTAAAACCACCACTATCAAAGCAATCTTAGGACTTATCTCTTATGATGCTGGCTCCATTGAACTCTTTGGTGACACACTTACAGAAACAGCCCGAAATGGACTGCCAGCACAAACTAAACAACGTATCGGCGTCGTGTTTGACACGCTACCTTTCCCTGCCGATTGCCAGCTAACCGACATTGCTGCAATTGGTAAAGCATCTTACACCAACTGGGATACATCTTATTTCAATCAGCTCATCCATACCTTTGAGCTGAAACATACCAAACAGATAAAGTCCCTTTCGCGTGGTATGGGAATGAAATTGCAATTAGCCTTTGCGCTAGCCCATCATCCCGAACTTCTAATCCTCGATGAAGCTACCGCAGGACTTGATCCCCTAGCACGCGATGAAGTGTTGGATATGCTGCGTAACTTCATGGACGAAGAATCCCACGGCATCCTTATCTCGAGCCATATTACTTCCGACCTAGAAAAAATTGCTGATTATGTGATCTGCGTAGATGAAGGTAAGCAAGTCTTCACTAAGCCAATTGATGAAATTTGCGATTTAGCAGGCATAGCCCATTGTCGATCAGCTGAAGTGGAAGAATTGCTCCAAAAAGAACTCTTCGAGCCTCAAAGCTTACGCATTATTCGCAGTACCTACAGCACCGACATTCTTGTTCCCGACCGCGTGAAACTTGCCCAAGCAATGCCTTCTATCGCATGCGATCGCACCAACCTTGAAGACTACATGCGCTTCATGTTGAAAGGAGAAATCCGATGAAAACTATGCTTTTATCTGACCTTATCATCATGCGCCGCAATCTATCCCAGATGGTTTTAACCTGCTTCATTATTGTTATCGTTATCACCGTAGCCATGAACAGCACACTAGCTCCCATTGGTGGGTGCTTTGGCGCCATGATTCCCTTGCTGTACCTCTTCACGGTCACAGGCTATGACGAAATGAATGATTGGCAAACCTTCCGCTTAACTCTTCCTTCTACGCGAAAAGACATTATGGCAGGGCGTTATGCAAGTCTTTTCATTATTGCTTTGATATCAATTGTTATTGGAGTTGCGGTGTCCTACCTGGTAGGCTTCATAGTCAGCCTGATCGGAACCCAAAACGGAGCTGACTTTGGATCTACCTGGAATTACACCAGTCCTTCAGGAGAGTTTTTATCTACCCTATCACTAGCTACAAACCCTCCCGAGCTTATATTAGGAAGCGCAGTTGGCGGCGCAGCTATGGCCTTATTTCTCGCAGCTATCACGCTACCTCTCGTAGCTAAAGTTGGCCTTACTAAAAGTGCTCGTCTTGTACCTGTTGTTGGTGTAGTTATTTTCTTAATAGCACTTGCTGCGTTTGGCGAAGGCGGCCCTCTGACAGCCCATGTTCCCGACTTTATTCAGTGGCTATTAACTGACGAATCTGCGGTACTGTATTTGATTTTCGGTGGTGCAGCAGTAGTTGTTGTGCTCTATATACTTAGTTTGTTTATCGCTATCAAGCTTTATGAAAAGCGTGAGTTTTAGCGAATCTAACCACTAAAACACTCCACCCCTTGGAACCCATGGCTCTTGAGCAAGCGTAACTTAATGAGCAAGTTTTATATTTAACATGCGTTTAAGAACTATTTGAGAAAATAAAGTGTTCTAATTAAGAAAAACCCGAAAGGAGGCAGCATGATCGAATACTTCGTCTTGGAAGAAAAAAGCAATTCGCTCATTCGTGTTCCCGCCGAACAACCAGGATGCTGGATTGCTCTATTCGAGCCAACTCCTGAAGAACTTGAAGAAACCGCTCAGCGCTTTCATATTGACGAAGATGACATTGCTGCCCCTTTGGACTTGGAAGAGATTTCTCGTATTGAACGCAACGACGATTACGTAATGTTTATCGTCGACACACCTCTTCACGACAAATCTTCAGGTGAAAAGCGCTATAAAACTATTCCTATCGGCATTTTCCAAACACGCGATCATGTTATTTCGGTCTGTTCGGTTTATCGCGTTCCGCTAGTACGCATTCTGAAGTCCCACTTCGATGATCTGCACGATACCAGCCAGACACAACAGTTTGTAAGCGACATATTGATCGCATCTTCTCAGGCGTATTTCAATTCGCTGCAAGCATTGGACAAACGCCGCCGTTCGCTTACTTCTTCGATCGATCGCCCTACGCGAAAAGAATTAGAAGAGCTCTACGCACTAAACGATTCTTACGTCTATATTCAAACTTCGCTTGCCACCAACAACACCGTGTTTGAGCGCTATCGTCGCTACGTTGCTGCTTCGGGCGATTTGGACTTGATTGAACTGTTCGACGATGTCATCGTTGAACATCAGCAGGCACTTGAAACCACTAAGATTTATTCGGGTATTTTAGATTCTGCGATTGACCATTTTGGCTTAATCATGGATTACGACCTGAACCACACCATGCAATTAGTTGCAACGCTTACCTTGGTGTTGTGTATTCCAACCATTATCGGTGGCCTGTTCGGTATGAATCTTGAAGGAATTCCGCTGGCAGATTCGCCTTATGGCTTTGCCATCGTCACTGGTATGGCGGCCATTATTTTGGCTGTTTTGCTGCTTATCCTAAAAAGGCTCAAATGGTTTTAGTTTCTTTGGTGACTGTTTCTTAAGCGACTGTATCTTAAGTGACTGTTTCTTGTACAGCCGTGTTAAGTAGCTGTCTTGGGCGACTACCTTACGCGATCATTTTGAGTAACTGCTTTTAGCAACTACTTTAAGTGACTTTGTCACAGACAATTAAACGGCTATCCCGTAAAGTTCTTATTGAAGCAAAGCCAAAGAAGTACCGAATACAAAATGGCCTGCAAGATTACTGCAAGATTAACCCTATCTCCTCCTACAATTTCTTGCACACTGGTTTCGGATTCGGTACTTCAAAAATGAGAAACGAGAACATCATGGGATTGTTTGATATTTTTGGATTCGGAAGCAACATCAACGATTTAGTAGAAGAAGCGCGCGCAACGCAAAACGCTACCATCATTGATGTACGAACGCCCGCAGAATTCAAGCAGGGTCACATTGAAGGAGCGCTCAATATACCCGTTGATCAGATTCAAAAGGTAGAACAAGCAGTAAAAGACCCTGACACTCCCCTGTATTTGTACTGTGCGAGCGGAGCAAGAAGCGGAAGTGCTACTCGGTTTTTACAAAGCCAAGGGTTTACCCAAGTAACCAACATGGGCGGAATCGGATCATGGCGCGGCGAAGTTGTTAAGGGATCTAAGTAAGGAACCAAAATGAAAGTAGTAATTGTTGGTGGTGTGGCAGGTGGTGCCACTGCAGCAGCCCGTCTCCGTCGTTTAGATGAACAGGCAGAAATCATCATCATTGAACGTACTCATTACGTATCGTATGCAAACTGCGGACTACCCTACTATATCGGGGGCACCATTACCGATAGAAATAAACTTACCCTTCAAACCCCCGAAAGCTTCCGCGCGCGATTCAATATCGATGTTCGTGTAGACCAGGAAGTAACAAGCATCGATCGCACGGAAAAACAAATTGAAATTCACAACCTAGCGACCGATGAAGTCTACACCGAAACCTACGACAAGCTTATTTTGTCTCCTGGCGCTCATCCCGTTAAGCCAAACCTGCCAGGCATTAACTCCTCACGAATTTTCACCCTGCGTACTGTCGAGGATACCTTTGCAATAGCAGAATATCTTGAAAAGATACAGGCAGAACGTGCCAATCAAGCGCTTGCTCAATCGAAGCCTTTACGCGCTACTGTTGTTGGCGGCGGATTCATTGGTCTGGAAATGGCAGAAAATTTAGTTGAACGTGGCGTGTATGTTGCCGTGCTCCAGCGCCCCAGCCATCTTATGCACTCGCTTGATCCCGACATCGCATCGCTTTTGCATAACCGCATGCGCGAAGCAGGCATAACCTTAAAACTGGGAGCTGATGTCACAGGGTTTTCAGAAACCGCAAACGAAATTACCACCTCCTTCAAAAACAAAGGAGACGAAACAGAAGAAACCCTCCAAACAATCACTTCTGACATAGTAATTTTGGCTATTGGCGTTGTGCCCGAAAACAAGCTCGCAAAAGACGCCGATCTTGAACTTGGCATAAAGGGCTCTATTAAAGTCAACGAGCACCTCTTAACAAACGATCCCGATATTTATGCCATTGGCGATGCCATTGAAACAACGCAGGTTGTTAGTAGGCAACCTGCACACATTGCCCTGGCTGGTCCCGCCAACAAACAAGGACGCATAGTAGCTGATCACATATGTGGTATTTCGCGTACCTTTGCAGGATCAATGGGTTCTTCGATTATGAAAGCATTCGATCTTACGGTAGCGACCACTGGTATTAGCAGTAAAGCGGCAGAAAATGCAGATCTTAATTTCGACTCTATCATTATTACTCCTGCTTCACATGCCACCTACTATCCTGGCGCTCACACCATGACCATGAAAGTGCTATTCGAGCGACCAACAGGCCGTATTCTTGGTGCGCAGATTATAGGTCGCGATGGTGTCGACAAACGCATCGATGTCCTCGCTGTAGCAATAAAAGCAGGTATGACCGCTTTTGATCTGACCGAAATTGATTTAGCCTATGCCCCACCTTATGCATCCGCTAAAGATCCTGTAAACATGGCAGGCTACGTTATTGAAAACATCCTTGAAGGCTCGGTGGAGCAAATCCATTGGGACAAAGCGCTAGCCATTGCTGCGACAGATATCAATGCCGTAATCCTAGACACGCGCACTCAAGCAGAATTTGATCGTGGGCATATTGGAAGCAATAAAGCGTGCGGCGAAGATACCCTCCACCCCATAATCCATATTCCTGTCGATGAACTGCGCGAACGACTAAAAGAATTGCCGCGCAACAAGAAATTATTCGTCCACTGCGCAACAGGTATTAGAAGCTATATTGCCTGCCGCATCTTGAAACAACATGGATTTACTTGCGTCAATATTGCAGGAGGTTATACGTTCTACCAAGCTTTGCACTTAGACAGAAATGCCGAAACCGAAAACATTGGAGATTGCGGGTTAAAAGCATAAGTTTGGTACCATCTAAACATACCTACATGCAACAGATCACGCTCGATTAGAAAGCCTTAATGATGAGCGATACCGCAAACAACCAGAACAAACAATTCGCTACTATCCAGGCGCTGTTATCGCAGCGCCTTCCCTTTTGGATTAACCTTTCCGCTAAAGAACAGCATGCGGTTGTCGCTCACACCCGATATGCTCGCTTTTCCAAAGGAGAGCAGGTAAGAAATCCTTCCACTCCTGCTGGCGTTATGTTGGTGCTATCTGGTAGTTTACGCGCTTATATGCTCTCTGATGAGGGCAAACAAATAACTCTTTTCCGTGTAGGAGAACAGGAAAGTTGCGTTTTAGCAGCGTCATGCGCATTGACCATGATTACCTTTGATGTATTTTTAGACGCAACTAGCGATACTGAACTACTTATTATCGATCCTGCATTCTTTGCGCAGTTAGTTGAAGAAAACGTCTTCGTTGAAGCATTTACCTATCGCCAAACAGCAGAACGTTTCAGCGAAGTTATGTGGGTAATGGAACAAGTGCTGTTTATGAGCTTCGATAAACGTCTTGCCGTGTTCCTGCTTGATGAAGTTGCACGCAGCGGCTCAGATAAGCTCCAGCTTACTCACGATGAAATAGCGCACCACCTAGGTAGTGCGCGTGAAGTGGTTTCTCGTATGTTGAAGCGATTTGCTGACGATGGGTATGTGTCGCTTTCGCGCGGCACAGTTGAGGTTGTTGATAAAAACGCCCTGAGAAAATTAGCGAGCGCAAATCATTAAGTGATACCTATCGTAAGCTTTTTTACCAAGCCCACAGCCAAAAGTGCTACCCCGCAACAAACATGTACTGCAAATCATTAGTCAAGTTGGCGCGTTCTGTAAGTGTTTTCGTTCTGCAAACCTTTTACTTTTTGTGCTCGCCGAACGCATCCATCATTATGCTTACAATTCCGCACACAAGTCCACCAGCAACCCAAGCTAGCCAAAACCACATAGCAGTTGTTCCTTCGGGCTGAAAATTCGATGGATCGGGCGAAGACAGAACTGGGATAAATAACAACCCAAGACCGACAATCGTAAAGAAGATCATAATGACACCGCACAAAGCACCTTTCTTAGAAGCATGCTTTTTCTTTTGCATAAGAGACTCTTTTAATTCGGCATCTAATTGAGAGTTTACGATTTCTTCCATCTCCAATTCATCGGCAACGTTTTTGTTATATTCGGCAACGTTGGTGCGTCCAAGCAATATTCCATAGTGGGTAATATTCCACACACCAAGAGCTATGAAGAACAGTAAGAAAAAGTAGCTCCAACCTTCCGTTTCAGGATTACTCTCCATAATAAGCATGCAGCCAATTCCTACAAAAATGCAGGCAATGCCACCAATGAGACCATACGTAAATTTACTACGGGCCTGCGTTTTGTCCTCTTCGGTATAAAAGTCTTCAATATAAGGATGAGCTTTTACAAAAGCAGAATGAGTCATTCCTGCTGGGATAAGGAAAGCAAGTCCAATCAAGGTACCTATAAGCACCAGAATTACAAACAAACCATCCTTACCATTCCATTCCGAAAGAGTAACAGTTCCCTCCAGGAGCATTGCGATGCCAACAAAAATAAGAATAACTGCGATTCCTGTAGGAATTTTCCAGGCAAGCATTCGTTGGTGCGTATCGTAGCCACACACATCCGTTGGTGCCCCCACGGGAATTGCCTTTTCTGCTTGTGGTTGACGAGAAGTCAAATCACCTTGCACTAAATCATCTAAAGAGCACTCGAACAACTGGCATATTTTTATGAGTTTATCCATTTCTGGATAACTTTTCTCTGCTTCCCATTTGGTTACTGATTGTCGGCTTACTCCCAAAAGCATCGCAAGCTGCTCTTGCGTCATATTACGCGTTGCGCGTAAATGTTGCAGATTATCTCGAAAACTCATGATAGTCCCTTTCATCTTGCACTCGCAGCGCTTCCTCTTTTAGAAACAAGGGGAGCTTTTGCGATGCAAGGTGTTCGCTTTCGTACTAGTTCTTGCCGGCACAATCAGGATAAGGGTAGCAGATGCCTTTTATCTACCAACCAGCGAGCTGCATTTTTGCCAATTTCCATGCAACCAATAGTTGCAACCCCAGGCCAGATGGAAATCGACGACAATTCAACAATCAATTTTATTACGCATCGTTTTATTTCATTCGTGCATAATAAGCTTATAGATAACCAGCTCATACACTATCAACTTAACTTGCCTGTTAAATATAAATCCTCGCCAGAAAGGGCCAGCCATGATTACAAAAAAGCGCACGTTTATCGCCTTGTTAATTACTCCCCTTCTGGCAACAACCCTTTTGCTTTCGGGATGCTCTGTCAACTTCACCCTCAATGAAGACACCGTAAATGACGCAGTAGATTCAGCAACTGAAGCGGCTGACAACTTAGCTAATGCTGGGGAAGAAGCCGCTGATGCTGCAGAAATGTTAGCGGGGCTTGAGTTTGAAAAAGCAACCCGCATTGTGGTCTGCGATCCCGATTCAGGTAAAACCATAAAAGAAATTACCGACCAAACTGCCATCGAAGAAGCTCTTATGCCACTATCGCAAGAAAACTCGATAGCAGTTACCCCCGATACGCCCGAAGAATATATCTTTGAGCTTTGGCAACCCGAAACGATTAAGCTTGGCCAAGACGAATCTGATGTTTCCGAAGAAAAGGTAATAGAAATAACCACATATAAAAACTCTGACACTATACGAGTTAACATGACTGTGCTGGGAGATATTTCATTAAGTATGACTTCTGCCGATAGCGCAGAAGCTCTTCGTAGTCTTGCAAAATAAAGTTATACAACCTAGAGGAATAGGGTTACGTACAAACCTAATAAACAAAAAAGGTCTCATTTTTCAAACTTTTGGATCGAATTTCCCTTAGTGCAGCTAGATTTTCTAATATTTGTCTATATTATTGCCATCTAGCTTGCTTAATTACCAAAAACACTGCTTTAAATACATTTCAACATCTTTACAAAACGAGCGGAGCTACATTAAGGGAAATTCGTGCCAAATGTTGTTCATATCCCGAAAAGCGATGTAAGCCGCCCATACAAAACGAGGCGGCTTACACTACTTCAAAAGTATTAATGCAAAATATAAATTTACTGACTTACTAGGCCAAACAAACTAAATGACAATTTCTTAGTGCTGACAGGCTTGATCAGCGGTCATGTTCGGAAGCTTACCTTCTGCCACCAGCTTTGCTGCATCACCCACAATAGGGTGTTCAGCATCGTAGTACACTGCAATTCCTGCATTCGCGAAACCCTGCATAGGACGCATTCCCATACCCGCAGCAGCAATAGCCTGAACCCCTTGTTCTTTCAGTAGATCAACTATAGCAATGCAACCGCCTTCTTCGTGAGGCGGGTTATCTAACTCAGTAACGTTGGTTAATTCGCCATCAACAATATCAACAAGAGTAAAACAATCACAGTGACCAAAATGTCCACTACGCTGTGCGTTAAGGCCCGCTTTGCCCATTGTAGGTACTGCAAGTTTCAATGTTTCTGCCATAATCAACGCCTCTTTCCTTGTGTCAAATAGAACTATTACATTCAAATTTGTCTTATGCGCATGTTTGCCTTGGCTAGTGTTTCTAAGGTTGCGAAATAACTTATTCGCGTCGCAGCATAATTGCTATTCTTTAGCTGTTAGCTCGAATATATGACCAAATTAGTAACATTAAAGATGCATTCAGACAGAAGGTGTTACGTTTTTCCGTAAGCGGCTAGACTGCCTTACTCGGAAAACAGAAGGAATCCAGAGATCGCAAAATAAGAGTCACAATTTTTTCACGGCACATGATTACTATTATTTTTATCTAAGAGAAAGTTATTGCAATGCAAGCCTCTTCTTCAAAGCCTATTCGATTCCAACGGAGCTCAGTTATTGTTCGCTCCATAGGTTTCGCGCTCTGTTTGAGTGCAGTAGTATTGCTTGCTTTTTTAATCTCTATCGATTTCGAAATAGCTCCCCTAGTAATTGGACCAGTAGTAATAGTTAATTTGCCGCTACTAGATGTATTACTCTTCTCATGCGTTTCGCCCCTGCTGCTACTTATCGCGTTATTCCTGCGGCCCGTAGAAAAACGCGGGAGTATTCCTTGGCGTATCGGACGTGCATTAGCTTCAGCATTATGCACCTTTGTAGCAATGTGTACCTTTTTATATGGCGCACTATTCTTCGTAGTCGATGAACCTTATTTACTCGAACCTACAAGCAATCAAGGAGATCGGGTATTAATAGTTGAGCATCATTTCTTACTCGCAAGCTCAGGAGATATTTATTACGTTCCCGCAGGAAGCGTTTTTGCAGAATCTAAAGGTGGCTTTAGTTGTGATGACGCCTATAGTCCCGTACGCGTCGATTCCTACTCTCTTTCCTGGACAGACAGAACCGCGTATTTAGAAATATGGAGTGACTCGCCTGCAGATCCTATGGTTCCCTGGTCAGGATATTTACAACCTAACCGCTAATCGATACTTCCCTTAATAGTTCGCAAAGAATCCCTTTCTAATTTGCAACACCCATTTTCTCGAAAAGTGGATGGGGCTTTTTCTCATAATGCTTTATTCATAAGCATTTATACGCAATCTATAACCTATATAAATAAAACACCCCTAAAAGTAATATAAGACGAAATAATCTTCTGTAGCAGAATGAAAGTACAATACATTTTGGGGGAAACATTATACAAGGAAGGAGTCCATATGGATTTTGATTTCACTTCTGATCAGGAGCTTTTCTTCGAAAGCGCTAAAGAATACGCCGAAAAGTACTTCACTCCTGAACTTATTAAGCAGTACTACGAAGTAGACCATCACATCAGCCTTGAAGCAGCTATGGCTTTCCGTGAGCTTGGCTTTATGCATCTTGGTTTGCCAGAAGAAGTTGGTGGCATTCCTTGCAGCAAGCTTACCCTGGTTGCTTTGATGGAAAAACTTCACGAGTACACCAGCTGCGTACTTCCTTTCCAGACCGACTTCAACTCCATCATGGACGTTATCGAATTCGGCAACAAAGAACAGCAGCAAAAGATCATGGACGTTGTTAATAACGTAGAATCCACCAGCGTTGCTGTTACCGCAATTTCTGAGCCTGGTGCTGGTTCCGACAACAACGCTATGACCTGCGTAACCAAGAAGCAGCCTGATGGCACCTATATTTTGAACGGTCAGAAGACTTGGGTTACCTTGGCTCACCTCTCCGTTTACACCATCGTAGTAGCTAAGGACGAAGATCCTTCCTACGAAAACGACAAGTACTCCTTGTGGATGGTTCCAAACGGAATCGAAGGCTATACCTATGGCGGACTCGAGAAGATCGGTCAGCAGATCGTACCATTCGTTGACTGTTTCTTTGACAATGTTGTTCTTACTGAAGACATGCGTCTTGGTGAACCTGGTGAAGGCTGGAAGCTTCTCATGAAGAAGCTCGAGTTCGAACGCTGCCTCGTTGTTGCTCAGGCTCTTGGCCAGGCACAGGCAGTAATGAACGAAGTTGGCCCTTACTGCTCCGAGCGTATTTGCTTCCAGAAGCCAATCGGACATCTCTCCGCAATTCAGCAGCACTTGGTAGAGATGGAAACCATTCTGGACAACGTACGTACTCGTCTGTACAAGGTAACCACCATGCTCGACCAGGGCAAATCCACCCGTTTGGAATCTGCACTGCTTAAGGCATATGCTTGCAAGAATCTTACTAAGGTTGCTGAGCATGCATTGTCCATTTACGCTGGCATTGGTTACACCAAGGAAATGAGTGCTGGCCGTATCTGGAACGACCTTAAGGGCTACGAATTCGCTGGTGGCACCAACGAAATTATGGACTACATTGCAGGTCGTCAGCTGGTTAAGAAGTACAAGAACAAGTAAGTCAAACAACCAGTAAAAACTATGTGGCTAATGAACGTTCGATGATTCATTAATCTCTTTTGAGATGAACTGCTTTTGGATTATTGAATATGAATTAGACAAAACCTCCTAAGTATTTAGCTTCAAAGCCCTCAGAAGATAAATACACAAGGATATTCCGCAAACAGTAGGCTGCACGCATAATGCGTGCAGCCTTTCTTTTCTACGCCTACATCCCCTACTTTCGGGGTTACATTACTCCACGTAGTTCTTTGAACAACTTTTCAAATCGCTCAGAAAAATACGTTTCACGGCGCCAAACGAAACAAATCGAATGATCGAGTCCTTCTTCTTCAAGCGACAATTCTTGCAACTCACCCGCAGCAATCCGAGATACTACTGCCGATTCATAAGCAAACGTAATGCCAAGCCCACCTGCTGCCATCTCTAAAGCCAGTCCTACACCCTTGGCTTCAATGACGCGAGCAAAACTATCAGGAACTAAATTTCTGCGAGCTAATGACGCTTCAAGAACTGCTCGAGATCCTGAACCTGGCTCGCGGATGATTAAGCTACGATCGAGTAAATCGCTATAGTGAAAACAGCAGCCATCCTTTTCGTCTTGATCATTTTTATGATGCTCATTGTCCCATTGAACTGTAATAGCTTGATTGCCTGACAAGTCCTGAAATGCATCTAATTCTGGCAATTTATTATTCGCAGCTTCAACGCACACCATACGCTCGTGCGACCATTCTTTATATGAATAGCGTGTTGAATCAAAAATGCCTTCCACCAAAGCGCAATCAATTTCTCCCGCATCGAGCTTTTGAAGCAAGTCTTGTGTGTCTGCGGTATCAACTCGTACATGAACCTGAGGATGCGCTTTACACCAACGCGCTAAAGGGTGCGCTAAAAGGTATTCGCCAGCCGTAAGCGTAGCACCAATAGAAAGGGTGCTGTTGCCTGAATCCAGCATGGTTAGCTCTCGCCTAAGTAAAGATTCATCATTTCGCTGTGCTTGAAGAACTTCTTTGACCAAACCACCTTGTTCAGTAAGACAAAGACTGCGACCCTGTCGAATAAACAGCTGAACACCTAATTGCTTTTCCAGCCATGAAATATGCTGGGATACCGCTGGCTGCGTGATGTTTAAACGTGCAGCTGTATGGGTGTAGTTCAAGGTTTCACACACATCTAAAAATGTATCGATACGCCAATCAAGCATAACAATTCCTTATGATAATAAAAGTAATCATTAGGGATTATTTTACTCAAGAGCAGGCATACTACAACAAAAGCTCATTTTTTGACGTTGCTCTAAAACAGGATTGTATTGAAAGGCTTCCCCTTATGATTCGTGATTTCCTAAAAGAAGTACCTGTTCCCACTGCTGGACTTGCTTTAGGCGTAGTAGCAATTGGTAAGCTTATTGGCCCCCACAACAGTTACTTTGAAATCACCTGCGCAGCAATAAGTATTGTTCTTATCGCACTTGTAACGGCAAAGGCTCTGTTTTGCAGAAAAGCACTCGCGAATGACTTACATCAGCCTGTTCAAGCAGCGGTATTTGGAACGTTTTTTATGACTTACATGCAACTTTCCACCTATCTAGCACCTATCTCTCTACCTGCAGCTCGTGTTTTGTGGTTCGCTGCAGTTATTGGTCAATTCGTCTTAATGGTATGGTTTACCCGAGAACGTTATCTGGAATTCAAACTTGGCGATGTTTTTGCTACTTGGTTTGTATGCTATGTAGGAATAATTGTTGGATCAGTTACCAGTCCTGCGGTTGATATGATTGCTATCGGGAAAGCCCTATTCTGGTTTGGCTTTGTTGCCTATATTGTTTTGCTGTTCTTGGTTACCGCCCGTCATGCCAAGTTATCTCTTACTGCTGGTGCCGCACCAACATTCTGTATTTATGCCGCACCAATGAGTCTATCTCTTGCGGGATATTTGGCAGTATACAACGAACCAAATATCACCTTTGTTGTTGTGTTGGAGCTCCTCGCGCAGATTCTCTTTGTGGTAGTCCTTACGCAATTGCCAAAATTCTTACGCGGTGGCTTTTTCCCAAGCTTTGCCGCTATGACCTTTCCTTTTGTAATTACCGCAACCGCACTAACCAATACGCTAAGTGTTCTCAATGAAGTAGGCATTGCTCTACCGTTTGTATGTGAAGTAATTTTCTATATAGAAGCGGCATTCGCTGGAGGAATGACGGTATTTGTTCTGTTCTGTTTTATCCGTTTCTTTGCACAAAAAATCGGTGCCCTCCAGATAGCGAAGAGCACCGAAAAAGAAGGTATTTAACTTAACGTAACGGGATCTCTTTGCCGAAACAAAACTATTCAGCGAAACTAAACCCGTTCCCGTGACGAAATCCTTTATCGCAACGGAACCACATCATAGTTATCGGGCAGTTCCCCTGTTGCTACCAAATGAGCAACATAGGCCATATTCTGAGCCAGCAAAGCGCGCCTGCCAAAAATTAGCCTGTCTTCCCAGGGGGTTCGCTTGCCTTCATGGGTCGAATAATAAGAAAGCTTACCCACATCACTACATTCAGGATAATCAAGACACACTTTCTTAAAGGATGCTAACTGCCTGTGATAGTGATCAATTACCCTGGCGCAACGTGCCGACAAATCACTCACCATGACCACACAGTACAAGATCGACCTCCAGCTTTCCTAAACGCTCAAGCGTAGAAAGCATAATGCCAAGCTGATCTTCTGTATCTGATTCCATCATAATAGGCGGATTCATGCTGTATAAAATCTGATCACCTGCAGCAAGAAGCTTTTTAGCCTTGTCATACAAACACACGTGATGCAAATCGTGACCAGGTGTTTCTAAAACTTGAAGATCATATTCTCCAACAGTAATAATCTCACCCTCATGAACGTGCGTTAGAGGTATATCTTTTTCTCCGTTTATGGTCATAGGCTGCCAGTAAGCGGGATCATATTCATCGCCCACTTCAAAGTATTCACTGGTGCGTCGCTCGATTTCACCCAATTCACGTGCCGCCATCACGGGAGTTCCATGATCTTTCGTGGATTGAACCCCTGCGTATACCTTCATTCCTGGCTGCCAAATTTGATCGAGTCCAGCACAGTGATCCCAGTGAAAATGAGTAATGAAAACATCCACGTTTTCCCAAGCAATATGCAATTCCGCAAGGGCGTTATCGAAGGTTTCCTTAGTAAGAGAAGAATTGCAACCAGTATCCACAATAAGAGAGCGACCGTTATCGTGAATTCCATCAGCTTTAAAGATATACGAATTCGTAGATCCTATTGCTAAAGGTGTTGGCAAATCAAGAGCGAAAACACCAGGTGAAACTTCTGCTAATTGCGTTCTTCCTGAAAACCTATACGGCATTACTTCATCTGGCATAATTACTCCCCCTTTACCAGCAGGTGTTTTCCTTTAGTTTATCCCCAGCTTACAGATAAGCTCTACACTTGATTCCAAGCTTCAACCAATGCACGCGCGGATTGATAAGGGTCATCTGCCGAGCAAACAGCAGACACAACAAAGAAACCGTCTACCCCCGTGCTTTTTACCAAAGGAATATCATCTAATTTTACGCCACCACCAACAACAATAGGCACTGAACTCGCCTGGGCTAATTCGCATAAATCATCAATGCTTTTAGTAATAATGGTGCCATCCGCACTGCGTCCACAATCTTTTTTTGTAGGGGTTTCATGTAAGGGCCCCACGCCAAGATAATCGACAAGACTCATATCTGCCGTCTTAACGTATTCCAGCATTTCATCTGCTCGTGCCGAAAGGCCAACGATTGCATCAGGTCCAAGCAATTTGCGGCACACTTCAACAGGAATATCGGTTTGACCAACATGAATACCGTCTACCTTAACCCCTGCTTCGCGAGCAGCTAGCACTACGTCTAAGCGATCATCAACCAAAAGCGCTACCGAATCGCTCTTTCCTGCTTCCGAAATTACCTGTGCTGCCTGCGCGGTGTAGTCAATTAAGTCGCGCGCAGAACATTCCTTGGAGCGAATCTGAATACAGGTAAAACCTGCTGCCAAAGACTGGCGAATAATATCCGCAACAGGTCTTCCAAGAGTATTTTCTGGTCCTATTACCAAATAAGCTGAAATATCGAGTGCATTTCTCACAGAAATCCCTATTCCTTCTTGTTTAACTAACAATTCATCTGCCAGTCTGCGTTTACCTAACCTTTTAGTTAGTCACTCTGTTCGCCAAGTTTTTCTATAAGCAGAACAACTTGCGCTTTATTGGCAAGTAGTCCGACCACTTACGCTATTCGCCAAGTAGTTCATTTACTACGGCAACTTTTTTACGCATCATATCTTCGTGACCTGGGCGCACATCAGCCTTCAAGATAACTTCAGTTCGAATACCTTTTTCAGCCAAAACAAACGTGGCTTCCTTTACCACGCGCATAACTTCATCCCATTCACCTTCAATTTCGGTAAACATGGAATGAGTTTCGTTTGGCAATCCCGATTCACGAATTACTTTCACTACCTCAGCTACGTGTTCTGCTAGTTCGTCCCCTACACCAAAGGGCGCAATAGCAACAGCGACCAGAGTATTCATTTAAGCCTCTTCCACCTCAAAGGGATTATTTGCGATATCTTCTGGCGAAACCCTATAAAGCTCGTCAATAAACGCAACCTTAAAGCTTGCTGGAGCACTTGCGCTCTGCTCGGCTCGGGTTCCAGCTATATTGTAGTGCGCCACACCCGCTAACGCTGCGGTAAAAGGATCTGTAGCACAAGCATACACGGCCAAAACTCCACCTTGCGAGCATCCAAAACCAGTCACTTTCGACATAAGAGAAGATCCACCATGTGAATACGCCACTACTTCACCATTGGTAACGAGATCGGTTTGCCCCGATACCGCAACAGCACCACCTGTGTAACGAGCCAGCGCAACCGCAGCATCACGTGCAGCAGCAACCTCGTCGGTACTATCCACTCCACGAGCACGGGAAAGATCTTCTGTAGTGCCTTCCAGATTCCACAAACTCGCAAGAGCAATAATTTCTGAAGCATTACCACGGATGATCGTGGGCTTGTATTGCTTTACCTCAAGCAGCAAATCAGTGCGCTGCTGACCAATACCAATGCCAACAGGATCAATTACCCAAGGCTTTCCTGCATTAAACGCTGCTGCTGCAGTTCGGGGAATGGTTTCGGTATAGATAGGGAATTGAGTACCCATATTAAGATAGACCGCTCCCCCTGCTGCAACTAAGCATTCACCTTCATCGGGCAGATATACCATTGCCGCCGATCCACCCACCGCAAGTTGAGCATTTGCCACAAAGTCAATCGTCACCGTGTTGGTTACTGATCCTGCCATAGGATTAGTAGCGCGAACTTCTTCGACTGCTTTAACGATGTTTTGCTTGATTTGTTCGGATTCAATCACCGCATTCTCCTTACATTAGACGTTTCCTAATTCCATGCTGCGACCCAAACAAAAAGGAGCGCTGCATAGACAGCGCTCCTAGAAAACCTAAGAATCTGCTCCCTACGCCAGTACTAACTGTCAGGTTCAAAGGGTTGGGCTTTTGCCCTCTCAGCCTTTCGCAAATCCAAGGCACCCCTGCATGTATTAACTAGTGTAATAGAAAACCGACCAACGCAACACATCGATAGTTCATCGGTAGATTATTCACGTGAAAGAAACGTTTGTTAGAATTATCTGCGCTATGGTAAATAACATACGCATCTGCTGCAGCGTAGCATTTGTAACGATAACCGCATTTGCACCATTACGTGCTACGCGAATGCGCTGCGAGATTTGCCGAGCACGATTAACACACAGGAATAACCTACAAGAAAGGAGTACCACCGCATGATAGGAACCATTATCAATGCGTGTGCCATTCTTGTAGGAAGTTCTATCGGTAGCGTAATTAAACGCGGGCTAAAGCCAAAATATCAGGAAGCTATTTTCACCTCACTTGGCGTTGCTACTATCGGGCTTGGTCTGAATGCTGCTATTCAAAATATACCGAACAGCAATTACCCTGTCTTATTTATCATAAGCATGGCACTTGGTGCGGTAATTGGAACTGCGCTGAATTTAGAAGAACGCTTCAAAAAGGCCGTATCCAAACGAGCAAAAAACGGCACCGAATTTGCTCGTGGACTTTCTACTGCCATTATGCTTTTCTGCGTGGGAACGCTATCTATATTAGGACCAATAAACAGTGCACTTTATGGCGATGAAACCTTTCTTTTAACGAATGCAACGCTCGATTTTGTTTCTTCTATCGTTCTTGCCGCCACATTTGGTATTGGCATTGCGCTTGCCGCAGTAGTGCTCTTTTGTTGGCAGGGCACCATCTTTTTGCTGGCGAGTTTTTTAGCTCCCTATATGAGCGGTGGCCTTATGACAGAAATTGGCATCGTGGGTGGTCTGCTTATTTTGGCAACAGGCATCAATCTTTTAAAGATTAAAGAAATACCCACGATGAATATGCTACCCGCTTTATTCGTGCCACCTATATGGTTTGCGATCGTTTCCTTTGTGGGCAGTTTAGGGATAGCTTAGTTGCCTTTACACGTTTTCGCACTCTACAAACTTTACACACTCTAAGCGTCCTACACGTTTACACCCCTTGCGCTTTTTCTTGCGACTTTCGAGCTTCAAGTTCGTCAGTTCCCGTATTCAAGAAATACACGCCTACCACTACAAGACCCAAACCTAAAGCAGTAAGCGGAGTAAAAGGATCATGCCAAACAAGCACGCCTACCAACATGGTGAGCGCCGATCCTACACCACCCCAAATGCCATAGACCAAACCAAGCGGCATGTGTTCAAGAATACGAACCAGCAAGGTAAAGGATGCTAAATAGCCCACAATAGTGATAGCACTTGGCACTGGCACGGTAAAACCTTCTGCCATTTTCAAAGATATCGTTGCAATTACTTCGCAAATAATCGAAATACCTAAAAGTAAAAACCAGAATCGTTTGGATGCACTTAGTTTCTTAATTTCTTGCTTTTTCTCGCTTTGGAATGTTTCAATACTTCCCATGATTAGACACCTAATTTCAAAATAACAATGCCGCCAATAATTAAAGTAAGTCCAACAATCTTTTTCAGATTGAATCCCTCTTTCCAAATAATGGCACCCACAATTGCAGTAAGAGCAATACCTGCACCCGTCCAGATAGCGTAGACAGGTCCAAGAGGCAACATCATAAGCACCTGCGAGATACACCAAAATGCGACGACATAGCCCGCAACGATACCCACAACGGGCAACTTGTATTTAAAACCTTGCGACGCTTTAAGCATGGAGTCAGCAAACACCTCCGCACATACCGCAATGGCTATCATGAGATAAGGATTCATTTTTACCCTTTCAAATCGAGGCGTTGTTTCTTCGGCTCGAGCTCTGCCTTTACAAGCTTTGCCTTTACGAGCTTCGCTTTCAAAAGCAGTTTTCTGTTAGACGCCGTTTTGCAATTAAAGACAGTTTGCAATTGCCTACTTTTTCGAATTGCTATGCTAAACTCTGCCCCAAGGGTAGAGTCAAGGAGCCATCATGAGAAATTCACTTCTTTCAATAGGTGAAGCAGCAAAATTGAAAAACGTCAGCATAAAAGCACTTCGCTATTACGAAAAACTAGGCATTTTCAATCCTGCTTACATTGATCCACAAAGCGGATACCGCTACTATTCACCTGCTCAGCTCTTTGATCTTGATGTGATATTGACCTGTGGCGAACTCGGCATACCGCTTAAACACATCCTTGACTATCAAACCGAACAAGGCACCATTGATTTGCGTCAATTGCTTATCGAGGGATCTGAGCTTGCCGAACAAAAGATAAAACGAGCTCGTCAATCGCTTCTTCAAATCAATACATATTTGGAAGAAATTGAACAACAAGACAGTTTTCGTCACTGCCCTAACACCTATACGCGAACAATGCCTTCGCGCTATTTTTGTGCCAAACCTTGGGATATTAGTCGTCCCTTTGAAATAAAGAACTACTTAAAAACTATGAGCGATCTTTATCAGCTTGCCGACGAACTTGGCACAACGCCGCTCTATTTTCAGGGATTGCTCATCGATACAACTTCAACCGAAAAAACGTCTTCATGCCAAGCGTATGTGGCGGTCGATTTGTATCCCAGCAAATCGGACACCAACCTACAAACAAACGAAGCAGATATCAAATACCTCCCCGAAGATACCTACACAGGATTTCGCATCGAAAACAACGACTTGACCGAATGCATCACTACGGCACTTACGTATGCCAAAGAGCATCCAGGTTTCTTTGTTATGACCGAAATCTGGGATGCAGAGCTCGCTGCCAATACCTTCATCATAGAACTGTTGCAAAGTGGTAAAATTCTGAACGTTTCTGTTCCCGACTAAAGAGAAAGTGAACCATGAGTAATAAAGCATTTGATACAGCAGCAAATGCTGGTTCTTCTCGCGAGCATTTTGCCTCACGTATTGGATTTATCCTTATTGCTGCTGGATGCGCAATTGGTATCGGCAACGTTTGGCGTTTCCCCTACATCACCGGCGAATATGGTGGCGGCGCATTTGTATTGTTGTATCTGATCTTCTTGGTAATTCTAGGCCTGCCTGTTATGGTCATGGAATTTGCAGTAGGTCGTGCTGCTCAAAAAAGTGCTGCACAGGCCTTCGATATCCTTGAGCCAAAACGTCGTTTCCACTGGTTTTCTTGGTGGGGCTATATTGGCTGCATGATTCTGATGATGTTTTACACCACTGTTGCAGGTTGGATGCTTGCCTATATTCCAAAGATGGCAGCAGGAACCTTCAATGGTGGCGGAAGCGAAGTTGCCGCAAACGTCTTCAGTGCAATGCTCGCCAATCCTAGCGAGCTTATTGGCTGGATGTTAGCTGCTGTTGCTATCGGGTTTGCTATTTGTAGCCTTGGCCTTCAAAAAGGTGTAGAGCGCATCACGAAATGGATGATGGCGATTTTGTTTGTCGTTATGATTGCGCTGTGTATACGAACCATGACACTACCAGGCGGCGCCGAAGGAATTGCCTTTTATCTGATTCCCGACTTCTCTCGTTTGTTTGAAAACGGATGGTCGACCTTCGGTGAGGCAACCTATGCTGCAATGGGACAAGCGTTCTTCTCGCTTTCCTTAGGTATTGCCGCAATGGAAATTTTCGGTTCCTACATCAAGCGCGAGCGTCGTTTAACCAGTGAAGCAATTTCTGTAACGGCACTTAATACCGTTGTTGCTATCCTTGCTGGTTTGATTATTTTCCCCGCATGCTTCGCTTACGGAGTAACCCCCGACTCTGGCCCTTCTTTGGTTTTTGTAACTTTGCCATTGGTATTCGCACAAATGCCCTTGGGAGAACTTTGGGGCGCTTTGTTCTTTGTATTCATGAGCTTTGCAGCACTTTCCACGGTTATCGCAGTTTTCGAAAACCTTATCAGCTGGTGCATGGATAAATGGGGCACGACCCGCTCTAAAGCAGTTGCTATCAACGGTGTTCTCGTGATTATTTTGAGCCTTCCCTGCGCACTCGGATTCAACGTATTATCTGGCGTTACTATCCCTGCTATTGGCGATATTCAATCAATCGAAGACTTCATCGTATCCAACAACATGCTGCCTTTGGGTTCCTTGATCTTCGTTTTATTCTGTACACGCCGTTATGGCTGGGGCTGGAAGAACTTTGTTGCAGAAGCAAATATGGGCAAAGGCATTGCCTTCCCCGCATGGAGCCGCATTTGGGTATCCTACGGCATTCCTGTGTTGATCATCATCATCTTTATCATGGGTTATGCACCAAAAATTATGACGTGGCTAGGATTAGGCTAAGATACATCGAGCGAGTATTCCGAATTGGATCCCGCTTTACCAAATGAGATCTCGTTCCACCAAATCGGATCTCGCTTCGGAAAATGAGGTCTTACTCCACCAAATAAGATCATGCTCCACTAATTCGGATCTAAATGCAATCAGGCAATCACCTTCAGGTGATTGCCTGATTTTTTGTATCTACTAGGAGCGCATTCTCTCTAAATGCATTCCCTTTTGGCTTGATGGGTGGTTACCTACCAACCTAAAACTTAAAAAGCGCGGAAGCGCTCGTAGCGTTGCTGGCGAAGCTCTTCGGAAGTCATTGGCAGCAATTCCTCCAGGGAGCGCGTCACAAAGTCATGGACAGCAACCACTGCCTGATCAGGGTTTTCATGCGCAGGCTTTTCGCCTTCGCTTAAAACTTCCTCAATCAAACCCATCTCGCAAGCTTCGGCAGCGCTCATCTTCATAACCGCCGCTGCTTCTGCAGCACGAGAACGATCTTTCCACAAAATAGAAGCAAAGCCTTCAGGAGAAAGAACCGAATAAACGGCATGCTCTTGCATAGCTACGCGATTACCCATAGCAAGCGCCAAAGCACCACCTGAGCCACCTTCGCCAAGAACTACGCATACGACAGGCACACCAAAGCCAGACATAGCAACCAGATTATCTGCAATTGCATTACCCTGACCGCGCTCTTCTGCTTCCATTCCACAGAAAGCACCTTGCGTGTCTACCAAGCACACAATAGGACGACCGAACTTTTCAGCTTGACGCATCAAGCGTAAACTCTTGCGATAACCTTCAGGCTGAGGGCAACCGAAATTACGTGCGATACGCTGATGCAAGTCCGCACCCTTTTCTTCTGCGATAACCGTAACAGGAATACCATCAATCCAACCAATACCACCTACAATTGCACCGTCATCTGCAAATGAACGATCACCATGAAGTTCGATAAAGCCATCTACCATATGGTCAATATAGTACTGAGCGGTAGGACGATGAACATTACGAGCAAGCAAAACGCTTTCCCATGCAGGGTTGTCGTCTCCATCAGATCCCGCTTCGGCCTTCTTCATAGGAAGAATGGAAGGCGCATCGGCAACACCGCGCTTGCGCAATGCACGCTTGAGCGGGAATGATTCATCACCAGAAAGCGCAGCGCCAGCTCTGCCAAACAAACGAGCAAAGGGATTTCCGCCCTGTTTTGCAGGAATAGTCTTTGCTGCACCCGCGCCTTGGTTGTTTCCAGCGCCCGACTTTTCGGCAGATTCTTCTGATTCGGTACGCGAAACCGCAGCTTCTCGAGCAGCACGAACAACAGAACGGATGGTTCCATCACTGCCCTTGCCTGCTGGCAGTTCCTCAAGATCCTGTGTTGCACAATGAATATCTACCACATCGGAAAGATAATCACGTAAATCACAGCGCTCTACGATGGCATCAATTAAGCCATGCTCAAGAGCAAATTCTGCCGTCTGAAAGCCTTCTGGCAGTGTCTGCTTAATGGTGTCTTGAATAACACGACGACCAGCAAAACCAATCAACGCATGAGGCTCAGAAACAATAATGTCGCCCTGAGTTGCAAATGATGCCGTAACACCACCGGTGGTAGGATCGGTGATAACCGAAATATAGAGCAAGCCTGCACGGCTATGACGCTCTACCGCAGCACTAATCTTGCCCATCTGCATCAAAGACACAAGGCCTTCCTGCATACGAGCACCACCCGATGCGGTAAAAATAATCAAAGGCAAACGCTCGTCAGTTGCACGTTCAATAGTGCGCGTGATTTTCTCACCCACAACTGAACCCATAGAGCCCATCATAAACGTAGACTCCATGATACAAACAGCCACCTTGCGACCCTTTAAGTATGCAGAGCCACAACGAACCGCTTCTTCTAAGCCACTCTTAGTACGATTCTTTTCGATAATTGCATCATAGTCAGGAAAGGTGAGCGGATCTGTTTCAGGAATACCCGTGTTCCATTCCTCGAAGGAGTCTTTATCGAAAAGATATTCAAGACGTTCATCAGAAGTTAGGCGATACAACTCGCCACAGGTAGGACAAACGCCACCCGTAGCCAAAACAGGCTTTTCGTCATGGTTCAACTTACATTTAGGACATTTACGCCAGGTTACCTCATAATCCCCAAAATCGGGATCAGGTGCGCATTCTGCCCACATAGTGTGAGTGCGATCCTTATCCATTGGACCGAGCACCTGAACGCCTGCCTGATGTGCCACCATGCGAAGAAGAGGACTATTGGCAGTTTCTGGATTGCAAGCCAACATTACCGATGCGCCACTTTTGCGAACCGCATCCATAATGGCGTATTCATTAGAGAACAAACGCGCATCGAACTTAGGTCCAAGAGATGCCACTTGCGCAGCACCTGAACAAGCAAACGCACGAGCTTTGTCATCGGTGCCTGTTACCCAAATCTGAGAACAACCGCTTTTTACGCACGCTTTAACAGTTGCCTTCATAGGTGAGCCGTATCCAACTACCAACAAAGGACCATCAAGCTTTTCTGCCAAAATTGGCAACTGATATACGATAGTAGGACCATCAGTTACTACTGCTGCCTGCGTATTCTGCTGAACTGCAGTCATTACTGATTACCTCCCTCTGACTTTTTACCAGGCGCAATAACATACTTTTGTACTGCTGTTGCGCATATTTCCCCATCTACACTTGCCTCAACTTCAGCAACGCACATACGTGAAGAATTCTTAGTGATAGTACCCTTAAGCGTTACCGTTTCACCAGGAAGTACGGTTTTGCGGAACTTCGCTTTATCGATACCTACTAAATATCCCAAAGATCCCTCTTTGCCATCCTGAACAAGCACGCAAATACTTGCAGCTTGAGCAAGTGCCTCCATTAAAATTACGCCTGGGAGAACGGGATGTCCAGGAAAATGACCAGCAAATAGTGGCAGTTCAGGATCAACATCCAATTCAGCAACAACACTCTGCCCTGGCTCACAAGACAAAACGCGGCTTACCCAAACAAAGGGATCACGATGAGGAAGGAGTTTTAAAACACCTTCCTTTTCGCAGGGGAATTCAACAGGCACGGCAACACTGTCAGAAGCATCGCACATAGTTTGCTTTTCATCAGCCATTATGCACGCTCCTCAACAAAGGGAGACAAAGCCAATGTTGCGTTGTGTCCGCCAAAGCCAAGCGAATTAGAAAGTACTACCTTCTGTTCATAATTCACCATAGCAGCGGTAGGCACCAAGACGGGACATTCTGGATCCGCCTCGGCAAAACCAGCCGTAGGAGGAACAACACTGCGTGCAGCAGAAAGAGCCGCCACAATAGCTTCAATTGCACCAGCAGCACCAAGCATATGACCAACGCAACCCTTTACTGAAGTTACAGGAATCTTTGCAGCGCGATCGCCCAACAAAGCATTCCAAGCAGCAGATTCAGTCTTGTCGTTTACTGGGGTTGCCGTTCCATGTGCATTCAAATGACCAATATCATCTACGCTAAAGCCGCCTTCAGCTAAGGCCTGCTTCATTGCACGAACAGCACCTTCACCACTGGGTTCAGGAGCAGTAATGTGGTAGGCATCACCCGTAGAACCAAAGCCCGTAACCTCGGCAATGATGTTTGCGCCACGTGCCTGGGCATGCTCCAACGATTCAAGAACTACCGCACCTGCACCTTCGCCAGGAACAAAACCATTGCGACGAACGTCAAAAGGCATGGAAGCATTCTTTGGGTCATCGGATTTGGTTACCGCACCCAAGTTAGCAAAACCAGCCAAAGACATATTTGCAGTGCCTTCTTCACTACCACCTGCAAGTGCAGCATCTGCATAGCCAAAACGAATCAGGCGGTATGCCTCACCAATACAATGGCTGCCCGTTGCACAAGCGGTAACAATATTCAGACAATCGCCTTTCAAGCCATAGCGAATAGACAAGTTGCCTGCTGCCATATTGGAAATCATCGTAGGAATAAACAGAGGACTTACACGCTTGGCGCCTTTTTCATGAAGAACAACTGATTCATGTTCAAACATGTTAAGTCCACCAATGCCAGAGCCAAACACACAAGCAAAACGATCGGCGTCTTCGGCTTCCATATCTATGCCAGCCTGAGCCATAGCCTCATCAGAAGCCAAAATAGCGTACTGAACGAAAGGAGCAAAGCGGCGAGATTCCTTCTTGGTGAAACCTACCTCAAGAGGATCGTAATTAGGAATGGAACCACCTACATTAACGCCCAACTGCTCGCGACGCTCTTCAGGGAACAGAGACAAGCAACACTCACCACTGGTGACTTTTGACCACAAAGTTTCCACGCCCAGTCCAGCAGGAGACACTGCACCCATACCGGTAATAACGACACGATGCAATGTCATCGTATTGTTCTGTGAACTCATAGCGATAATCCTCCATCTACTGTTAGAACATGACCCGTAATGTAGCGAGCTTCCTTGCTAGCCAAAAAGCTGACTGCCCCTGCTACATCTTCGACGCTACCTAATTCGCGCAAAGCAATTCGTGAAACAACGCCTTCGCGTGTTTTTTCGCTTAAAGCTCGAGTCATATCGGTATCAATAAAACCTGGTGCCACCGCATTAACCGTAATGCCACGCGCACCTAATTCCTTAGCAGCGCTCTTAGTCATGCCAACAATGCCCGCTTTAGAAGCAGCATAGTTAACCTGACCAGCGTTGCCATAAAGTCCAACTACACTTGAAATATTAATAATGCGACCACTGCGCTGTTTCATCATGACAGGCGCAACATGACGCATACAATTAAAGGCACCTTTAAGGTTAACCGAAATAACCTTATCGAAAGCTTCTTCGCTCATACGGGCAAGCAAACCATCTTGCGTTACCCCCGCATTGTTTACCAACACATCAATGCGACCAAGCTGTTCACGAACGCCTTCTACCATTTCTTTAGCAGCTTCAAAATTAGAAACATCCGCACAAAATACGACAGCTTTAATACCGTATTCACGCTGAAGATCGTCTGCTAAATCAGCACATGCCTGAGCACTGTGTTCGCTTGAATGATTCAGCGCAAGATTGCATCCACGTGCCGCAAGAGCGCGCGCAATAGCTGCACCAATTCCACGACTTGCACCAGTTACTAGTGCAACTTGTTCTTGGGTTTCTTGTTTTTCAGCCATATAAACCTCCTTTAGTTGCCTAGTTTCTAGTTGCTAGTTTGAGTCTGCTCTGCTTGAGAAGTAAGTTCGGCTAACTCTTTTTCCCATTCGGCATAGGTACCAATCTTTTTGCGAGTAGCGCCTCGATCAATACGCTTCACCAAATTGGTAAGTACACCACCAAAACCAACTTCAATAAATTCAGATGCGCCCTGAGAAACAAGAGCGCTGATGCTCTGTTCGAACATAACAGAGCTTTTTACCTGAGCAGACAAGCGCTCTACTGCTTCATCTACTACAAAAGGTTTTGCATCAGTATTACAAATCAGTGGATACGTTGCAGGCATAAAAGAAAGTGTTTTGCAGAACTGTTCAACTCGTACTGCCGCTTCCTCCATCAAAGGACTATGGAACGCACCAGCTGTGCGCAAACGCGAACAACGCTTAGACTGTTCTTTCCAATACGCCTCTGCGCGATCAATCGCACCAACACTACCCGAAACTACAACCTGGCCTGGAGCATTGTAATTTGCGCTAACCAGCACCTCACCTTCAGCACAAGCATCACAAACTGCTTGAGCGTCTTCATGAGTTGCACCCAAAAGCGCAAGCATAGCACCAGGATTCTTTTCGCAAGCTGCCGCTAAAGCATGTGAGCGTTCGTTTAATAGCGCAAAACCCTCTTCAAGAGAAAGAATACCCGAAACCATAAGGCCGCTAATTTCACCTAAAGAAAAACCAACGATAGCCTCAGGCTGAAAACCACGTGCTAAAAGAGCACGTGATAAACCAACCGAAATAGCCGAGGTAAGAACCTGAGAATTAAGCGCATCGTTAATCTGCGCTTCATCGCCTTCTTTACTCAAAGCAACAAGATCAATTCCTGTTGCTGCCTTTGCCATTTCAAAAGTTTCTTGCACTTCAGGCAAAACCAAAAGATCAGCACCCATGCCAACCTTTTGAGCTCCTTGCCCTGGCATCATCCATACACTCATTACGCTCATCCCTACTTCCAGGCACGCGTTGCGTTCTTGTCCGCCATTTCCTGCAAACCAAAAGCTGCCCACTTTTCTGCCTGAGATACAAGCTCGGTAACAATTTCTACCGCAGGTTTACAGTCATGAACTAAGCATGCAGACTGGCCAGCCATCATAGATCCATTGTCCACATCGCCCTGAACCGCACGACGAAGAGAACCCGCAAGACGCTCTTCAGCTTCAGCACTATCGCCCATACCCTGAGCTTCCATCTGGCGAATTTCGCGGGTAAGTTTATTTTTTAATCCGCGAACTGGATGACCACCCGCACGACCAGTAACAATCGTGTCGGAGTCTTTTGCAGCAATTACCTTATCTTTATAAGCCTGAGCTACACAACACTCTTCAGCAGTAAGAAAGCGCGTTCCTACCTGAACACCTTCAGCACCAAGTGCAAAAGCTGCAGCCATTCCGCGACCATCCGCAATACCACCTGCCGCAATAACAGGAATCGATACTGCATCGCAAACAGCAGGAACTAATACCATGGTGTTCAGCTCGCCAATATGTCCGCCTGCTTCGCAACCTTCCGCAACAACAGCATCAGCACCACAGCGTTCCATACGACGCGCAAGAGCAGCAGATGCAACTACAGGAACAACGGTAATGCCCGCTTCCTTCCACATGGGAACATATGAACCAGGATTTCCTGCTCCTGTGGTAACTACATCAACTTTCATATCAGCAGCAAGCTGAGCAAGCTGGGGTGCTTCAGGATTCATGAGCATAATATTCAAACCGATTGGTTTATCAGTCAGCTCACGAGCCTTTTCGATTTCTGCTTTTACCCAAGATACAGGAGCAGCGCCACAAGCAATAATGCCCAAGCCGCCAGCGTTACTTACCGCAGCAGCAAGACGGGCGTCAGCAATGTTTGCCATACCGCCTTGAATAATAGGATATTCAACACCCAAAAGCTCAGTTACTCGTGTTTTCATATCTAACCATCTCTTTCGTGTGAGGTGTCTGACAGCAACAAGCGAACCACCTGAATATATTTCTCTGCATGATATACATCAGAGTACTTTCTATTCAGCCTGGTTCGCTTATGTACATGTCAATCTACTGTAGTGCTTCTTAGAACAAAGAATGCCCGATAGCTTGGTTATTTACAAAGAATCAATGTAGCTTACAAGCTCTTCGATAGTTTCAAGACCTTCTGGCTCACCAAAGTCGATATCAAGCTTTTCTTCGATATCGCAAATAAGCTCTGCCATGTCCAAAGAATCGATGCCCAGATCCTCAAAGGTTGCATCTTCTGTTACATCTTCAGGATTGATGTCGAGGGTCTCTTCAAGAATTTCTTTAATTGCATCCAAAGTTGCCATTTGTGTTCCTTTCTATTGAGCCGCAGATTCTTTTGCAGCTTCGTTCTCGTGATCAAAAAAGTCTTTGACTTTACCTAATGCTTTATAAAGAACAGCCTCTTCTTCAGGCGTTAAACACTCCAGTGCACTATCCGCCATCTTTTTATGGAAGGCATCATGAGCACGAAAAGCTTTACGTCCTTTAGAAGTAAGCTGAACAAGCACTTGCCTGCGATCCACTTCGCTTCTTGTTCGCTGAACATAGCCCTTCCGTTCAAGCTTGGTCATGGAAGCCGTAAGAGTAGCTAACGTAACATCAAGACGCGAAGCAACCACCTTCATAGGGTTAACTTCATGAAGTCCAACCGCAACAATCGTATGAAGTTCAGCAATACTCAATCCTTCAGTAAGACGATTGTTAAGTGATCGTTCTTCAATACGCAATATAGAATTGAATGTTTCGGTGAGCATCTCATTGACAACCTCTTTGCCTTCACGTTGCCAATCAGGTGTTTCGATGCTCTTATTCAAAGCCATACTCCTTTAAAACCAATAGTTTTGTTAATAATGCTTTATGCATTTGCTGGCAAAATGCCAATTCCCAATGCTCCAGGACCAAGATGGGTAGAAATAATTGCGCCACAAGGGCAGGTGCCGCCATCGATGTACTCAATGCCAGCCTCGGCAAGAGCCGCCTTCATATCTTCGATGGGCTTCAAATTACCGCTGTGGCAGAAACGAATGCGAAGCGTTCCATGCTCGTTGGTGCGGTTTTCCACTTCGCTAACAAAGGTCTTAATTACTCCACGCATACCCTTTGCTTTGCCATAGGCGTTAAGAATACCTTTTTCATTAAAGGTGAAAATTGGCTTGATATTCAAAAGACTTGCGTTTTTAACCTGGTCAGCAGAAAGACGACCACCCTTAAGCAAGTTTTCCAAGGTTTCTGGAGCCACTAAAAACTCTGCCGTTGCTAAGAGCTCCTTTGCCTTTGCCTCTGCCTCATCAAGCGTAGCGCCCTCATCACGCATCTTGCAAATCTGCTCTACAACCAATGCCACAGGAGCAGTAGCGCCTGCACGAGCGCCATCAAGAACACGGACATCGATATCAACCTGTTCGGCAGCAGTGCGAGAAGATTCGATCGTGCCAGACAAAACACCTGCAATATGAATTGCAATTACTCCGTCATATCCTTTTTCTGCAAGAGCGTTGTACATCTGCTCAAAGTCATAAGGGGTAGGCTGAGAAGACTGAGGAAGATTTTCAGCTGCAGCCATACGCTCATAGAATTGCTCAGAAGAAATTTCGAACTGATCCTTAAACGTTTCTCCATCGATAAGAACGCTCAAGGGAACCATATGAACATCGAGGGACTTGTATTCGTCCTGAGTAAAATCGCACGTTGAGTCAACTACAACAGCGAATCCCATGCTCTCTCTCCTTTCGCAAGAAATCAAAGATTTCTCGTTCAACAATTACTTAGTTTATCTAACTAATTGAAAGGATAGAGGGATCGATAAGCAAACGCAAGTAAAAGTAATACTCCCCACAAATTGAGCACAGGTGGAAAATTATGCGCAATTGTCACTACGAGCGTCTCTTGCTGTTACGCAAGTGTCTCCAACTGTTACGCAAGTGTCTTTAGTTGTTACATATAAAGGGCGGCAGGCATAATCGTTCTTGCCTATGAGCGTCGACCGCCACCGTAGGAACTTTTTCGTGCACCAAAGGCACTACCCTTACGGGCAGTTTTCTTCAGATCGCCCAAAATATCCTCTTCAGCTTTGCCTTCAAGTTGTGCACGAAGTTTAACCACCTGATCGCGCACCGCCGCGGCACGTTCAAAGTCCATCGCCGTCGAAGCCTCAAGCATTTCTTCTTCAAGGGATGCAACAATGCGCAACATCTCACTACGGGAATAACCTGCCAATTCAGCGTTAACCTCTTCGGCGCTACGTTTACCTTCGTCGGTCTCGAGATAATCAGTAATGTCGCTGATGCCCTTGCGGATTGTTTTCGGAACTATGCCATGCTCTTCGTTGTATGCCATCTGAATTGCACGACGACGGCGCGTTTCAGTGATCGCGCGATCCATGGAGTCAGTGATTTTGTCGGCATACATTATCACTTGACCTCCCGCATTACGCGCTGCACGACCAATAGTCTGAATAAGTGAGCGATGATTGCGCAAGAAACCTTCTTTATCTGCATCCAAAATGGCAACCAGTGAAACTTCTGGCAAGTCCAAACCCTCTCGAAGCAAATTGATGCCAACTAAAACATCGAATTCGCCCTTGCGAAGATCTCGCAAAATTTCAACACGCTCAAGCGTCCCGATATCGGAATGCATATAGCGTGCTCGAACCCCCTGATCAAGCAAATGTTCAGTCAAATCTTCCGCCATGCGCTTGGTTAAAGTCGTAATAAGAACTCGCTCGTCGCGCTTTGCACGTATTTTTGCTTCATCGATAATGTCGTCAATTTGAGAAAGAATGGGACGAACATCGATTTCTGGATCCAACAATCCCGTTGGGCGAATGATCTGCTCCACCTTTGCTTCGCTTACTCGTTCCTCATAGTCTCCTGGCGTTGCAGAAACATAAACAAACTGCGGAACTCGCGCTTCGAATTCGTCAAATCGAAGCGGGCGATTATCCAAACAGGAAGGCAGACGAAAACCGTGTTCTGCTAGAGTTACCTTACGAGAGCGGTCTCCTTCGTGCATTCCGCGAATCTGAGGAACCGTTACATGACTTTCGTCAATAAAGCAAAGGAAATCACTGGGAAAATAATCGATCAAAGTATAAGGAGGCTCACCTGGAGCGCGTCCATCCAGGTGCCGCGAATAATTTTCAATGCCAGAGCAAAAGCCCATCGTCTCAATCATTTCCAAATCGTAGGAAGTGCGCATCTCCAGGCGCTGCGCTTCAAGCAACTTTCCTTCTTCATTGAATTGCTTCAAGCGTTCCTGCAATTCTTCTTGAATAGTTTGAAGGGCATGCTCAATCGCTGGCCTGGCTGCTACGTAATGGGAGGCAGGCCACAAAGGAAGTGCCTCGTATGTATTCAGTACTTCTCCCGTAACGTTATCAATTTCAGATATTTCCTCTATTTCGTCTCCCCAGAATTCCACACGAATCGGATTGTCTGCATAGGGAGGAAATACATCCAACGAATCGCCCCGAACGCGGAAGGTACCTCGCTTCAATTCGTAGTCATTTCGATCATATTGGATATCTATCAGCTTATGTATAAGTTCGTCACGATCTTGTTCGATCTCTTTATCAAGAAATACCGCCATACCTGCGTATTCCATCGGCGATCCAATACCGTAGATGCAAGAAACTGAAGCCACAACGATAACATCACGTCGAGATAAAAGCATTGAAGTTGCGGCATGACGAAGCTTTTCTACCTCCTCGTTAATGGAAGCATCTTTTTCTATGAAGGTATCAGTTGTTGGAACATAAGCTTCCGGCTGATAATAGTCGTAGTACGAGACAAAATATACCACCGCATTGTTCGGGAAAAACTCTTTTAGCTCCGCCGCCAATTGAGCAGCAAGTGTTTTGTTGGGCGCTAAAACGAGTGTTGGTTTTTGTACCGCCTCGATAGTTTTAGCCATGGTATAGGTTTTACCCGAACCCGTAACACCTAACAACGTTTCATAACGCATCCCAGATTCAATATTTTTAGCTAATTGAGCAATAGCTTTTGGCTGGTCACCTGCAGGCTCATAAGGAGAAACCACCTCAAAGGGTTGAGACGACAGACGTGCCATGGGTAATTTACCCTCCATTTGATGGCCCTCTAAATTTTGAAGATGCGCCACAATTCCTCCCTGTATTCCTATCTACCATTTGAATCCGTAATTCGAAAGAATCTGCGATCTAAATCTGCAATTCGACAGCGTCTGGAATTCGGCTGATTATACAATTCAGCAGATTCTGCAATTCGAAACTCTCTTGAACTGTTGCACTATCATTCAGAACAGTCAAAGCAACTTAACACAAACTTACCTAAGAAAGCCTTGGGGCAATGTCAGAATCCCACCATTGTTGAATTTGGTCTTGAAATTCCTGTAAGGTTCCATCGTTGGTAAACACCACATCCGCGATAGCAAGACGGTTCTCTTCTGGTACTTGACTTGCAAGACGGTTTCGCGCATCTTCTTCGGAAAAACCGCGCGATTCCATCAAGCGACGAACACGCACCTCAGGCGATGTAGTAACTGCTACCACGATATCTGCATGTTTGTAGAAATCATCGCGTCCATCAAGAATTGCCATTTCTAAAACAACAACTTCGTGAGTTTGCCCCACACTCACAACATGACGCAAACAGCCTTCGTAAAGTCTAGGCTGAGTAATGGCATCCATACGAGCGGTATCTTCTGGCGTGGCGAAGGCACGAGCAGCAAGTTCGGAGCGAATTATTTCACCATTCGTATCGAGTATTTCTTGACCGAATGCCTTCACTAACTCTGCTTTCATTTCAGAATCATGGAGGTTTTCGTGGCCCACTTCATCGGCGAGAACAATACCTGCACCTTTTTCTTTAAGGAACTCCATCAACGTGGATTTTCCTGAACCAATTCCACCCGTAACAAAAATGCTTAACACCGCAATCCCCTCTCACTAGCTTTGCAGCACACTCGAGCAAAGTTACTATGCTCGCATGGGTATGTTTTTAATTATCACATGCAAGTCAACCTAGAATTTGCGCTCTATTGCATTGTTATTTGAGCGCCACATGCACAAGACGGTGATTGCGCAGCACAAAGAACGCCGCTACTGCAAAAATCAGCAAATACGCAAATTGACCCGTTATCGCAACAGTAATAACACTCGACAACAAAGGAATTCCAACAGCGACAATTACGCTCGCCCAATACCAAGGCTTGACACTGAAAGGAAATTGTTCTGCATAAGATTCGCAAACTGCCCCATGAAAAGCAAGCGACAGGCAAAGCAACCACAAGAGAATGAACAGCGCTCCTGCTTGATCAAAGAATTGTGCATTATTTAGACATCCAACTACGAACAGAACAACGCAAATAACAAACGCTCCAACGAAATATCGTCTCTGCCGCGCCGCTCGATAATGCAGCTCTCCACCCTTGTATAACTCCATCTTGAAGGCCATTTCGGTTACCTCCTTTAATGAAAGAGTAAAAGATTTGTTCTTACTTTAAAAGACTAATGTCAACACTAATGAAGCTGATAAAAAACGCTGCACCTTCATTCATAGCAAATAAATGCTACGCCTGCATTCATAACGAAATTACCAATGCTCCCTCGTTAAAATCTACCCCCTAGACGTAAGAATTCAAAGGGTAATTAAGACTTCAAGCGCTCCTTCTATTTACTTCCTTACGATATACTAACCAGTATCGTACCCATCCTGAAAGGAGCTACAATGGCTACCTATCTTGATGACCTGAAATATCTGTCAAACAACACTAAGATTTGGGAACAGGCGTGCAAAGGTGCTTTGTCAAAGCCTCTTTTACCTTTCGGGAAAGCAAAAGACACTTTCAACATAGCTCAAAAATGTAAAGCTATTCAAGAGAAATATGGGTTACCCAACTACCAGGAAAGCGAACCTTGGTTTTACAAGAAAATCCTTACCGAATTCGACGCCAAAAACCCTTACGTAAACGATCTAAAAGGTTGCGATACTCATATTATGAGTGCCAAACAGGTGCTTGAAGAAAACATTTTTAGGGAAGACTACCTTTATCGCAAAGCAAGCAGCTTAGGATCGGACTGGAAGTTCAACATTTATCTTGAAGACGTTGAAAGGTTTGGCAAGATCTTAATTTCGGAAAACACCGATCAAAACACCCCGGAAATTCCTCCTATGAACGTAGGCGAAACCGCCATGTATTTTGCCTACGAAGCAGAAGTTCTCAAAGGCATCCCTAGGCCCAGATTCAATCTAGCGCTTATCGAGGCTCTCCAAAAGAACATTGATCGGATTCTGGATGGAAAAGATGCTGAAGGACTTTCTTCGAACTTTCTACAAAATACTCCGCCGCTACCTAACTTCGCTGCCGCCTTTAGTATTGCTCTGCCTACCGAAATTCATGAACGCATAAAATCTTGTGAGCATGAATACTGGAATGCCTTTGGAACGTTTTCGCGGAATTTAAGACGCGCCTATGGGCAAGTTGGCGGATGGTCGAAGCTATATTACGGCAGAAAACCTGAAGATAAGCTTCCTATTAAAAAAGACTGGGGCAAAGAGCTTATTCATCGCAAAATTGAATTAGCGCTTCTCACGAATAAATGCTTCGATGATGTTGAGTTACTGATTAACACGCTTAGAGTATATGGGGGAATGTGCGGCAATTTTGGGAATGCTTCACTTTACTTTAAACCTCACTTAACTAGGCTTAACCCCTTAACAAAACAAGAACGCGCAAGGCGTGACCGTGCAGAAAAAGAACGCCATAAAAAAGCAATGGAGAGAATTCGAAAACAAGAAGAATGGGAAGCCGAACAGCGACGCAGAGGAGCCTATGGAGGTTATAGTGGCGTCGACGAATTCGACGAAGCGAACGGGTCATATGAGTTTGGCAATTCGTATTCGTATGCTTGGTATACCGATCGCGATAGCTACAACGACGTCACAAGATAGCAATTTGTCTCTGCCACTTGTAGAAGCTATTTAGTTACAAAACGCAAGCGGGACGATTAAGCATCGTCCCGCCAAGCATCACTTATTAAAGCGTCCTTCAATCAGCATCAATAAAAATGTGCGTTTAGTACATTTTCTCAAAAACCAAATTACAAACCGTACGGTCGCCGCCACCGAAGCCAGCAGAAGCAGCAGTGGACTGGGCAAAGGTATGTAAGCGATAGCCCTGTGCAAACTGTTGGTTACAAATATCTTCGATTTCTTTGAAGTTCTTTGAACCTTTTCCCACAAACTTTTCGCGTAAAACAACCTGCATAACGCGATACTGACCTGGATTGTTATTTATTTGTCCAGCTTGGTCATTAAAATCCATGAAACCCATGATGCTTTCCTTTCAGGCGTTGACACTTCCAACTTTCAAGTCTTAACGGCTATAACGCCGCATCCAAAAGAACAACATCATCAGAATACAGGAATAAAGAACTCAGAACGCTTGCAAGAAGTTAATTGTTCGAGGTAACACCTAAACCATGGCGCATCCCTGTCCAATGATAGGGACACAGAAATTGCTTTGCTTCTATACACTTCGAGATACAAGAACCAAAAAAGGAAAGGAACAGAAATGAGCATCTACTCGCGCCACATAACCGACTTTAATGTTGCTGGTATGCGCTATTGGGATGGCGCGCTTGTGCTTGACGAGCTTAAAGTCGGCGCAAATTTAACCATGATCGTAGAGGAAAACAACCCGCATGATCCAGATGCCGTTGCGCTTTATTGGAAAGACACAAAGATTGGTTATGTTCCCCGAGATTTAAATTGGCTTCCCGCTTTACTGCTTCGTTTTGGGCACCGTGACGTCTTGGAATGCCGAATCCTTAAAGTTAATAAAGAAGCAGACACTTGGAAGCAGCTACAAGTAGAAATTTATGTTACTGATAAAACCATTGAAAAATAGACAAGACATCCTGCCATAAAATCGTTGTACCAGAGAGACTATGACTCCTCTAGCCATCAACCCTGAAACAACATGAAAGCAATGACTAATCAAGGGGCTTATGCAATGCGTCCCTATTAAAGACTTCGAAATACAGCTGCTTTTGATGAAATGATGGTCAGTAGTTCTACGCCTATTATCGTCACGAAAAATGGGTACGATCGCTTCGTGTGTGTCAAAAGCCCTGATTTTAATAGACTCGAACAGGCAGATGCACGCGCCCGTCTCCTTGCGCGCATTATGATTTCCGAACACGAACGTGCTGAGGGATTAGGTACTGATGCATTCGAAGCAACAAACAATCTAAGGGCAAAATATGGCCTATAGCATAATCATTCAACCAACAGCTCAATGAGAACGACAAAATATTCATTGCTCACCTGCTTCATCAAAGCCAAGATTATGCTTCACTCGTTATGAAGAGGATATAACGCATTATTCAAGGACATAACCGCAAATCCTAGCAAAAGAGTTGATCCTTGTGGTTGCATCCAAGAACACATGTCTGAAATTAAAACACAGAAAACACCTGAAAGAGCCTCCATTTTTTTGTCCTATATGCCTGGTTTTCTATTTCGGACGCTATGCGTCCTCAACAGACTGAAGTCATTAACAAAAAAGCGAGACCACCAAAGTGATCTCGCTTTTATAAATGCTTAGGCGCGTGCTATTCTGAGTACTACTCAGCGTCAGCAGCAGCTTCTTCCTTGTTTTCTGGTTCAGCAACTTCGATTTCGATACCCAATTCCTCAGCAGCTGCCTTCATAGACAAGGAAATGCGACGGCGCTCTACGTTTACGTCCATTACCTTTACCTTAACAGCATCGCCTACATGAACAACCTGAGCAGGTGAATCGATGTGCTTCATAGCCATCTCGGAGATGTGTACAAGGCCTTCAACATTTGCACCAAGTTCGATGAATGCACCGAATGGAACGATCTTGGTAACCTTGCCGTCTACAACCGTTCCTACAGGATAGGTCTCAACAAGCTTGGTCCAAGGATCCTCAGTGGTCTGCTTGAGACCCAAGGAGATGCGCTCGCGCTGAAGATCAACGTCGAGAACCTCAACCTCAACTTCTTCGCCAACCTTAACAACCTCAGAAGGATGATTTACATGGCTCCAAGAAAGCTCGGAGATGTGAATCAAACCGTCGATGCCACCAAGGTCAACAAATGCACCGAAGTCAACGATGGAAGATACGGTGCCCTTCAGGCGCATGCCCTTAGACAGCTTCTCCAGAATTTCAGCACGTTCGTTCTTGCGGCCTTCTTCGAGAAGAACACGACGAGAAAGAACAACGTTGTTGCGGTTGCGATCCATCTCAATAACACGAGCTTCGATTTCAGTGCCAAGATATGCAGAAAGATCTTTAACACGACGAAGGTCAACCAAAGATGCAGGCAAGAAGCCGCGCAGGCCGATGTCCAGGATCAGACCGCCCTTAACAACTTCGATAACTTCACCAGTAACAACTTCGCCAGCCTTGAATTTATCCTCAACCTGAATCCAAGCACGCTCGTACTCTGCGCGCTTCTTAGAAAGGATGAGGCGGCCGTCCTTGTCCTCCTTCTGGAGAACCAGTGCCTCAAGCTTGTCACCCAGGCTTACAACCTCTGAAGGATCTGCGTCCTTACGGATGGAAAGCTCGCGAGCAGGAATAACGCCCTCGCTCTTGAATCCGATGTCAACGAGAACTTCGTCATGCTCAATCTTTACAACGGTGCCGTCGATAAGATCGCCCTCGTCGAAGTCGGTCAAGGTGCCATCGATCATCTGATTCATTTCTTCATCAGAAATGTCTTCAAAATCAATGACGGAGGTGTTCTTGATTTCGGTCAAAACGGACCCCTTTCAAAATGTAATCAGGGACCCTTCGTACGTGTTTGCGGTTTCAAACATTAACCATGCATGCTACGCGTAGATCTATGCGCCAACAGCAAACATGTCTCGGGGGCCTATAGTTTCAATGCCTGCCCTCTTGACAGACCAGGAAAGTATATCATATGGGCGACGAAGAAAGAGAGGTTCTTCCATATTTTTGTCGTAATTTACACGGGTTTACAATTTTACGGAACAGATGTTTACATTTTGATGCGATGTCGTCCTTAAACTGACCCTAAAATTCCTGATCTTTATAAATAGAACCGATGCGCAAAACATCACTTTAGAAACGCTCCATACAAGCATTATAGGTATTGCAGTTTTTCAAAAATGTACCATTCCTGTAGGCAGCATCCTGATACTCTTACGATAAAGAAAACGCACCATTCAAACACAGTATTTTCAAGGAGCTTGGTATGAACATTCTTGATTATTTGGAAACGGAATTTAGTTCCTTTGAAAACAAGTCTTTAAATGTTGTGGACTCCGCCATTCTTTCCCAGTTTTGTATGGTTCGATGTGAAGGTTTAGTGCCTGCCTTTGACCCCAATAAATCCTCTCGTGCATCTCAAAATTACAAATCGGGCTTACCTAGGCTTCTTGGCGCTCTGACAAAAAAGCCCACACAAAAAACCAGCGCTCATCCTGCAAGATTCACCAACCTTCTTCGGGCTGAACGTTATTCGGAAATGTTTACTGGACTCGTGCCTGAAAGAATTAAATCTGCCCTGGTCGGACTTGCCGCCAGTCCTCGCTTTAGGGTTTTGTCTTTGCAGGACTATTTAAGTATTTTCGACAAGGAAACAAACAATCAGTTTGCCGCTATCACCTTTATTTATAGCAGCAAAGATCCCCAAAAAGAATTCGCCTATGTGGGCTTTCGTGGAACTGATACTTCTATCACAGGATGGCGAGAAAACTTCAACATGGCTTTCACCTCCCCCGTTCCCGCCCAAGCACAAGCACTTCGTTATTTAGAGGCAGTTGCTCCCTCTCTTCCCAACCGAATCTATATTGGAGGTCATTCAAAGGGAGGAAATCTGGCTTTATACGCCGCACTCAAAGCGCATCCCGATATCCAGCAACGAATTGACACTGTTTTTGTACACGACGCTCCTGGCTTTAAAGAGGGAGCCATTTCTCCTGATGAATGGCAGCATCTTGAAGGAAAGATCAACAGAACCATCCCTCAGGAATCTATTGTTGGCATGCTTATGAACTGTCCTGTTACCGCACACGTTGTACAAGCACAGGAACACGGTTTTGACCAGCACAGTATTTTCAATTGGGATGTCAATATTGAAGCAGGCAACTTCATATACGCAGGAAAAATTACCGATAGCGCTCAGTTCTTTAATGAAGTATTCAGCGAATGGCTTTCTAACTATTCCGATGAACAAGCTGCCGAAATAGTTGATGCCCTCTTTAAGGCAATCGAGGTATCAGGAATTTCCAATGCAAGCGAACTCTTTTTTGGAGGAGCTAAAATTATCCCCCTTATTACCAAAGCCGCCCAGAATCTAGAGCGCGAATCTGGTACCGTTTTGCGCAATGCGCTTGGATCTTTGGCTGTTATCGCTGCCAATCATGCAGGACGCAATATCGGACAAAACGTACAAGACGCAAGCAAAAGTGTCCAGAAATACTTATCCTCAAAGTTTTCCAAAGACCCAGAATAGATAAAACGATTCAAAGCGAGAGCCTAAAACAGACCTTTAAAAACAAACACAATTATGTCCTGCACACCCTAAAACAAAAGTACTTCAAAACAAAGCGGTCACCCCTCCTTAAGGGGCGACCGCTTTTAGCAATTACGAGACTCTAAATAATGCGGTTTTAGGAATGAGCCTTTTCGAATTCCTTCATGTATTCAACCAAAGCCTTTACGCCTTCGATTGGCATTGCGTTGTAAATACTTGCACGCATACCACCTACCGTACGATGACCTTTGATGTTTTCAATACCAACCTTCTTCGCACCTGCTACAAATTCGGCGTCCAAGTCAGCATCGCCCGTAATGAAAGGAACATTCATAATGGAGCGATCTTCCTTGCGTGCGGTTGCAGTATAGAAGTCAGTCGAATCAAGGTAGTCATACAAAATGGCAGCCTTTTCAACATTGCGCTTCTTCATGGCTTCAAGGCCACCTTGTGCCTTTAACCACTTGAATACCTTGCCGCAAATATAAATGCCATAGCAAGGAGGGGTATTAGACATGCTGTCTGCGTCTACCTGAGTTTTATAGCGCATGATAGTTGGTGTGTTAGGAAGCCATTCTTCCTTTACCAGGTCGTCACGCACAATAACAATTACTACACCAGCTGGACCAATATTCTTCTGAACACCGCCATATACCAAGCCGTATTTAGAAACATCAATAGGCTCAGACAAGAAGCAGGAAGAAACATCGCTTACCAAAGGCACATCGCCTGTATCAGGCAGCTTGTGATAATGCGTACCATAGATAGTTTCATTTTCGCAAATGTAGACGTAGTCTGCTTCTGGATCGAATTCCAACTCGTCAACATTAGGAATGTAAGAAAAGTTTTCGTCTTCGCTAGAAGCAACCAGGCGAGCATCGCCAAAAATCTTTGCTTCCTTGTATGCCTTCTTAGACCAAGAGCCCGATACGATATAGTCTGCTTTGCCCGTAAGCATAAGATTCATCGGAATTGCTGCAAACTGCTGCGTTGCACCACCCTGCAAAAACAGTACATGATAGTTGTCGGGAATATTCATAAGCTCACGCAGATCTGCTTCAGCTTCTTCAATAATGCCCTTAAACGCTGCTGATCGATGGCTCATTTCCATAACTGACATGCCGGTGCCTTTGTAATCGAGCATTTCATCAGCGGCTTCACGCAATACCTCTTCAGGAAGTACCGCTGGGCCTGCAGAAAAGTTATACACCCTTCCCATTTAGCCAAGTCCTTTCTCTGCGTTGTCTACGTTTGAACAAAATATCCAAGTTGGCTTTCACGCTAGTCTCCGCTTTTCGCGAAAGTCTCTACTTTTCGCACAGGTTTTCGATTACCGCAAAAGACACTATCAACTTGGTAGTGCTGGTCACTTTACCACGATAGAGAGACATTTGTTTGTTAAACCTTTATGTATTACGTGGACGAGCATGCATATTGGGTCAATAGCACAATTGATTGCATAGACAAATCTGTAAGAACAAATTCGACAACCTCTATGACATTCCTTGTACACCACTCAATCAATTCATCATAAAGATGCATCGATTCAAACAATAACCGTATGTTTTTTCATGCAACATTTACTCTGTAGACCTCTACAATAAAAAGCGCATAAGCTTCCCTATTTCCTAATCAACAAACTATTTAGGGGGATTGTATGAAAGAGGTAATTCGCTGGGGCATCATCGGATGCGGAGATGTCGTCGAAACTAAAAACGGACCAGCTTTCTACCTTGCCGAAGGCTCCGAACTGGCAGGCATCTGGAATCGTACAAAGAGCAAAGCAGTTGATTGGTGCGAACGCCATGGACACGGTCGCGCCTACGACACATTGGAAGAATTACTGAGCGACCCTGAGATAGATATTATCTACGTGGCAACTCCGCCTAATGTTCATAAGCAGTATGCAATTCAGATAGCACAAGCACACAAACACTGCTATCTGGAAAAACCCATTGCGCTTTCTTGGGAAGAAGCGCAAGATATACATGCTGCTTTTGAAGAATCAGGCACCCGTTGCTTTACCGCACATTACCGCCGCGGCATGCCCCGTTATCGCGAGCTGAAAAAACTGCTTGATGCGGGCACTATTGGTAAAATTCGCGGCGTGCAAGTAATTCGTACCCAGCGCCAAACCGCAGAAGAAATGCTTCCCGAAGATCAAAAACCTTGGCGTGTGCGCCCCGAGATTTCAGGCGGCAGCCATTTCTACGAGGGCGATGCCCACATGTTGGACTTGATCGACTTTTTGGCTGGTCCTTTAACTGATTTCAAATTGGAAGTTACCAATGAAACAGGATTCTATCCTGGCGAAGATGCTGTATCTCTTTCTGGCATTACCGAAAATCGTGTAATGGTTTCTGGCACCTGGTGCTATGCAACCTATAAGGCAATTGATCGCTTCTTGATTTATGGCAACAAAGGCAGTGTTGAATTCTCGTACTACGACAATGCCTCACCCCTTCATTTCGAAGCACTTGCCGACGAAAACGCCGTAGCTCACGAAGGTGTTATGGGCGGTGTTCGCAAAGAAGCAGAAATGAAAACCTGGGAGGTAGCACCTGAAGTTCAGGCCTACCCTGGCCTTGGCCAAGCGCAGGATATCGTAAACGAATTACGCGGTGTTCCTGGTGCGAAATGTTACAGCACCCTTGATTCTGCTATGCGCTCACTGCGTATTACCTGCACTGCACGCGAGCAAATGAAGGCCCTACGCGAAAGCCGTAAGTAACATTACCTGTGCGTCAATGGCATTGATTGAACTCGTATTTGCAACCAAGATGCTACACTACAAGGCATATCAAATTCATTTTGATATGCCTTTTTCATATTCGCTTACAAAAGGAAGATGCCATGACTTACTTACCGCAGGCACAGCAAACCCCTTGGCAGCAAAGCAGTGAAATCGACCTTTCCACTACCGCTGTTTTAGTGATTGATGTTTTAGGGGGATCTGACGGTCCCACCCCAGGCTTAGAAGAAATGGCTGAAAATGCTATCAGCATAGTAAAAGCAGCTCGTAAAGCAGGCCTGCCTGTACTGTTCACCAATGATGCCCACATTGAAGGAGTGGACCGCGAGCTTGAGTTATGGGGCGAACACGGTATTCGAAACACTGATGCAGCACAACCATTAGCTGAATTTGAGGTACAAGAAAGTGACTTCATTATTCCCAAGCGCCGCTATAACGGATTCTTTCAAACCGACCTTGACTTGACCCTACGCGAACTAGGAGTGGATACCTTAATTGCATTTGGTTGCGACACCAATATTTGCGTACTACAAACGCTTGCAGGTGCTTACTTCTTAGGATATAAGACAATTGTTCCAGCAGATGCTTGTGGCACTTTCTTAATTGGCACCCAAGAAGCAGGATTAGAATACTTCACCCGTTGCTACGACAGTCGCGTCGTCAATACAAAAACAATCCTCGATGCCCTTAAGTGATATTGCGCTATTACGCCAAAAAAGTATAAAAATTGGCCCTATAACCCAAAAAATGCTCGGCGTGCCATAAAAGAAGGCCGCTCATAAAGAGCGACCTTCTCTGATTAGCTCCTACTGAAACGTTACTATGCGCTGTAGAGCTTTGATTTATTGAAAGTATTCTTGGCGCTTATGCCTTGATCCAAGAGAACATGGAGCGAATCTTTTCGCCAGTCTTTTCGATCTCGTGATTATTGATTGCCTCACGCTGTTCGAGCAACCACTTGTGACCATTGTTGCAGTCAGCAACGAATTCCTTAGCGAATTCACCATTCTGAATGCGCTTCAAGATTTCCTTCATAGCCTCACGAGACTGCTCATTGATTACCTTAGGACCAGCATAGTACTCGCCATATTCAGCGGTGTTGGAGATGGAGTAATTCATGAAGTGGATGCCAGATTCGTACATCAAATCTACGATCATCTTCATCTCGTGGTAGCACTCGAAGTATGCAAGCTCTGGAGGATAACCAGCGTCTACCAAGGTCTCGAAGCCAGCCTTTACCAACTCTACCAAGCCACCGCAAAGAACTGCCTGCTCACCAAAGAGGTCCTCTTCGGTTTCTTCAGCGAAGGTTGCCTTAATAATGCCCGAACGAGCACCGCCAACGCCCCAGCAGTAAGAAAGTGCAATATCCCAAGCATTGCCAGTAGCATCCTGAGCTACGCAAGCCAAATCAGGTACACCAGAGCCTTCAGTGTACTGACGACGTACGATGTGACCAGGACCCTTAGGAGCACACATAATTACGTTAACGCCTTCTGGAGCCTTGATGTAGCCATAGTGAATATTGAAACCATGAGCAAAAGCAAGGGTGTTGCCATCCTTCAAGTGTGGAGCAACATGAGCCTCATATACTTCAGGCTGCTTCTCGTCGGGAACGAGGATCATGATGAGGTCTGCTTCTTCAGCAGCATCGTCCATGTTCATTACCTTCAGGCCTGCTTCTTCAGCCTTTGCCCAAGAGGAAGAACCCTCGCGAAGACCAACGCGAACATCAACGCCAGAGTCCTTAAGGTTCAGAGCATGTGCATGACCCTGAGAGCCATAGCCAATAATGGCTACCTTCATGCCCTGGATTACTGAAGGATCTACGTCCTGTTCATAATAGATAGTTACAGCCATGATTCATCCCTTCTTCTAATGACTGATTACTTACTTTACTGTTATCGCCAACTCGTGGAAACGTATTAACTTACCTTCGAACCACGAGACATAGCAATTACACCGGTGCGAATAATTTCCTTAATGCCATAAGCACGAAGTAAATCTTCGATACCCGCAATCTTTGACTCAGTACCCGTAACTTCAACAGTTAATGAAGTTTTACCCACATCAACAATATTGGCGCGGAATACGTTTGCAATTTCAATAATTTCATTGCGACGTTCAGGGTTTGCATGAACCTTAATCAAAACCAGCTCTCGCTCAATAGCCTGTTCTTGGGTAAGGTCAGTAATCTTATGAACGTTAATAAGCTTGTGAAGCTGTTTGGTAATTTGCTCATAAGCCACATCGTTTGCAAGCATAATAATGGTCAAGCGCGACAACGTAGGATCTTCAGTAGGACCCACGGAAAGCGATTCAATATTGAATCCACGACGCGAAATAAGACCGGTAACACGCGAAAGAACGCCGGACTGGTTATCTACCAAAACAGAAAGGATGTGCCTTTGGGGTGTTTCCATTATCGGCCTCCTTCTTCTTCAGAGTCGTCATCGGTCTTTTCGTTATTGGCCGCTTTCTTGTCTTTAGCTGCTGCTTCTGCTGCGTGTGCTGCATCATTAGCTTCTGCCGCATTTTCAAAAGGCAAGTTTTCAAATCCCTCTAACATGTGTGAAATAGGACCCACATTAACGGCGCCAATAATGTCATCCAAAGGAGCGCCAGGAGCAACCATAGGGAATACGTTTTCATCGCGGTCGATACGCATATCCAACAACGCAGGGCCATCGTAATCAAGCAGCCACTGGAAGGCATCCTTCAATTCTTCAGGCTTGCTTACGCGTTTACCGCCCCAGCCATATGCGTCGCACAACTTCACGAAATCAGGAATGTCGGGCAACAGCGTTTCACTATAGCGCTTGTTGTAGAACAGGTTTTGCCACTGATGAACCATACCCAAAGCAGAATTGTTCATCAAAAGTACTTTAACGTTAATACCTTCAGCTGCTGCGGTTGCCATTTCCTGAGAATTCATCTGGAATGAACCGTCGCCCGCTATGCAAACTACCTGCTTATCAGGACAAGCAACCTTAGCACCAATAGCTGCAGGAAAACCAAAACCCATAGTGCCCAAACCACCACTGGTTAAGAAGGTGCGTGGAACGTCGCGATCAATATGCTGAGCGGCCCACATCTGGTGCTGACCAACTTCGGTAGTCACAATGGAGTTTTCCGGATCCAGCATGTCGCTTAATAAATCAAGCGAGCCTTCAGGTGAAATACTTCCGTTCAGTGCTACCAAACCAGGGCTATAGAACGGATGACGAGAACGCCATTCTTCAATTTGACCAAGCCATTCTTGCGTAATAGGCTCATACCCCTGCTTTTCCAGCTGGTCTTTCATCCCCGCTAAAACTACCTTCGCATCGCCCACGATAGGAATTTGAGGAATGCGGTTTTTACCAATTTCAGCAGGGTCAACATCAACATGAATAACCTTTGCGTTAGGCGCAAAGTCTGCAAGCTTACCGGTAACACGATCGGCAAAACGTGCACCTACCGCTACCAGTAAATCTGCGTTGGTAACCGCATAGTTCGCAAACTTTGAACCATGCATTCCAACAGGGCCTAAGTTGAGTGGATGCGATGAAGGGAATGCCGACTTTGCCATAAGCGACGTTACTACAGGGATCCGCAAAGCCTCCGCCACGCTTTTCAGTTCTTCCTCAGAATGAGAAGCAATAATACCGCCACCAATGTAGAGAACAGGACGCTTGGCGCTCTTCATCATTTCTACCGCTTGGCGAATCTGACGGACGTTACCCTTCACGGTTGGCTTGTAGGAAGGAATCTGAACATCTTCTGGATATTCGAATACCATTTCCGCACCTGCCAAGTCGGACGGAACGTCAATCAGAACAGGGCCAGGACGACCGGAATTCGCAATATAAAATGCTTCGCGGAACGTCTTAGTCATGTCCTCACAGCTTTGAAGTAAATAGCTGTGCTTTACGATTGGCATAGTAATACCAACAATGTCCGATTCCTGGAAAGCGTCGGTACCAATAATATTGCGAGGAACCTGGCCGGTAATAACCACCATAGGAACGCTGTCCATATAGGCAGTTGCAATACCCGTTACCGTGTTAGTTGCACCAGGACCACTCGTTACAATTACAACGCCTGTTTTACCTGTAGCACGAGCATAACCATCCGCTTCATGCGTAGCAGCCTGTTCGTGACGAGCAAGCACGTGCTTGATTTTCTTGGAGTCGTACAGTGCATCATAAATTTTAATTGCCTGTCCTCCTGGATAACCGAAGACGGTATCTACGCCTTCGGCTTCCAGCGAAGCAATGATAGCCTCCGACCCCAGCATGGTTTTACCCTGCTTTTCAGTGTAGGGGCCAAGACCCATCTTGGCTTCATACTCCTTGTCGATGATCATCCGAAATACGCCCCCTTATCAGCACTCGAAACTAATTTTGCGTAACGAGCCAACACGCCAACCTTATGCTTAGGTTCGGGCTTTACCCAAGCTTCACGACGCGCTGCCATTTCTTCATCAGAAACTTCCAAGGTAAGCGAGCCCTTATCGATATCAATATCAATAATGTCGCCCTCTTGAACCAGCGCAATAGGACCACCTGCAGCTGCTTCTGGACTTACATGTCCAATTGCAGGACCCTTGGTCGCGCCAGAGAAGCGACCATCAGTAATAAGAGCAACATCATGATCAAGACCCATACCGCAAATTGCAGAAGTAGGCGTAAGCATTTCACGCATACCAGGACCACCAGCAGGACCTTCATAGCGAATAACTACCACATCTCCTGCATTAATCTTGCCGCCAAAGATAGCTTCGCAAGCTTCTTCTTCGGATTCGAATACACGAGCAGGACCACGATGAGTTCGCATATCATCTGCAACCGCAGATTGCTTAACAACACCACAGTTGGGAGCAAGATTGCCCTTCATAACACGCAAGCCACCGAAGGGGCTATATGCGTTTTCTACGGTACGTACGATTTCCCCATCCACTGGAGGGCAGGCATCAATCCATTCCTGCATCGTGCCATGGCAAGTAAGAGCAGAAGTATCAAGCAAACCATGACGACCAAGCTCGCCAATGATTGCAGAAATACCACCAACTGCATTCAAGTCTTCAATATGAAGAGGACCAGCTGGTGCAATACGGGTCAAATTCGGAATCTTCTGGCAAACTTCATCCCAGTCTTCCATGGTTACAGGACATCCTGCAGCGTGAGAAATAGCGGTCAAATGAAGCATGGTATTCGTTGAACCACCAAAAGCCATATCGAGCGCCATACCGTTATGGATTGCAGCAGGAGTAATAAGGTCGAGTGCCTTAATATCTTTCTCGATCAATTCCATTACTTTCATACCTGCCTGCTTTGCCAAGCGAATACGCTCAGAATACACAGCAGGAACAGTGCCGTTGCCAGGAAGCGCAATACCTAATGCTTCAGAAAGACAGCAGATAGAATTTGCCGTAAACATGCCAGAACAGCTACCGCAGGTAGGACAAGCGGTATTTTCAAACCACTTGCATTCTTCTTCAGTCATGGTACCAGCCGTTACCTGACCAACCGCATCGAAAAGAGTGTTCAAGTCGGTCTGGTTACCCTGCTTATCATGACCAGCAAGCATAGGACCACCAGAAACAAGAACAGTAGGAAGATTCAAACGACAAGCTGCCAGCAACATGCCTGGTACAATCTTGTCGCAAGAAGGGATAAGTACTACACCGTCAAATGCGTGACCTTGCACAACGCATTCAACCGAGTCTGCGATAACTTCACGGCTGGTAAGAGAATAATGCATACCATCATGATTCATGGCAATACCGTCGCACACACCGATAGTAGTAGCCTGAAGTGGGGTACCGCCAGCCATACGAATACCCGCTTTTACCGCATCAGCGATTTTATCAAGATGAGTATGACCTGGAATAATTTCGTTCTGAGAAGAAATAACCGCAATAAGCGGGCGTTCTAATTCTTCATCGGTCAAACCGTCTGCCTTTAAGAGGCTACGGTGTGGAGCACGCGCGAGGCCTTTTTTAATCGCGTCGCTTCGCATTACATCACGCCCTTTCTTTATCACGTAGAGCCCCAACTCTACGATTTTCTTACTAAATAAAAAAATTCCTGTGCAGTAGACTGCATCAGGACCTCAAAAGAAAGGGAGAATTTACTCCACTGACCGATTACGGGGCCACCCGATTCAGCCTACTGATTTTTTACCAAGGTGAGGATCGCTCCGCTTGAATAAAAAAAGTTCAGACAGAATTGCTCCGAGGTGCCTTTCAGACCGTCCCACCGTTGGCTTCCAGCAACCGCCAACTCTCTGGAGGATGGGTTTCGTCCCTACTTTCCTCATCAACGCCTTTTACAAACAAGTATGATAGCACCGTATTCCGAATAAAAAAGTCCTTTAACGCAAACGAAACAAAACCACGGTAAGAGGCATATTCGGGCTAATTCCCCAATCTCATCTGAACGCGTAACCCCGAGCGCGTAATCCTTCTTTTGGTTGACTTTTTATATCATCCGAACACACAACGTTTCTTTTATTGAATTCCCGTCTTACCCGAACACATAACAAATCTTTTAATGGTTCTCTTTTGGTGTCTTTCTAGAAATTCTGTTTTGTGAATTCTCTTTGCTAAAATACTTGCGAACCCCCAAGGAGAACATCGTGAATCTTTCTCATTTGCATTATTTTGAAACACTCGCTCAAACCAAAAACTTCCAAGAAGCAGCACAACAAGAATCTATTACGCAGCCTACCCTTTCTCAGGCAATAAACGGTCTTGAGAAGGAACTGGGTTGCCAGCTCTTCATTCGAAAAAAAGGCTCTGTCGACTTAACGGAAAAGGGCGCTCAATTTCATCAATATGTCAGCACTTCACTTCGTTTCTTGCATGCTGGCATTGAATCTGCACAGAATGATTCTTCAACAAAACAAGAAATTCGCTTAGGCTCTATCTATTCGGCTCAAAGCAAAGAATGGTCGAACCTAATTTACGAATTCCGCAAACAAACAAAACTAGAAGTAACGTTTAATATTATTCAAGCTCCCTCTGAAACACTAAAGGCAAAGCTCAAAAGCGGTGCGCTTGATATGGCTTTTATTGATGAGCCATTATCGAACAGTGAACTTGAATTTCTACCTTGCTGGAGCCAAGAATTAAAGCTACTCGTTAACAAGCAGCACCCCCTTGCAAAAAAGTCTTCTCTTTCTTTGGACGACCTTATAGGCCACTACCTTATTTCTTACGATTTGCAAGGACCTTTAGGTGAAGATCTGGCTGCCCTTATCGATGGCAAACCTCTTCAAGTGGGATATCGCTATAAAGACGAAATCACTCTTGCCTCTATCGTGCTTGCAAATCCTGATGTTATGGCACTTGCTTGTCAGTCGTGGCTGCTGAAAGCCTACACCGATGAAATTCGTCTTCTCTCTATTGATGAGGCCCCTAAAGATTTCCGACAGCTCTATATTGTTTATCGCCTCAGCGCTCTACAAAATAGTGCGGTATATGAATTTCTCGAATTGGCAAAAGAGTTATTCAAAAACAATGGATAGAAGCAGCGCATCCTTGTGCGCGGCACATAGCCGAAAGTAACGCCACTGCAATTAGCCTCATTATGCGCGAAGCTTATCGGCTCGCTTTTTCCAGTCGGGCATCACCTTAGTGAGAAGCTTTTTAAAGTCAGGGCCATGATTCGCAACGAGCAAATGGCACATTTCATGTACCACCACATATTCCAAACATTCAGGTGGATATAGCGCCAAGCGAGTGTTGATGCAAACTTTTCCCGTTGAAGGCTGACAACTTCCCCATCGTGATTTCATGTTGCGATAGGTTAATTGCCTTACCTGTACTCCCAGAATAGGCTCCCATGCTTCCACCAAAGACGGAACACAAGCTTTTACAACCGCACGCCAAGCTTCTTGTTCTTCTTTAGTAGCGCGCTCAGCTTCTGACTGGGGAGAATTTGCAAACGCTTGCTGTTGCGAATAAATCCACTCAAGGCGCGATTCCACCATATGACATATTTCATCATCGCTTACGTTGTAGGGAGCAGAAACGCGTACCTCACCTAAAGGGGTTACTTTTAGGCGAATTGACTTCATAGACTTACGTGTCACCAAAACAGATGTATCGGCAACCTGGAGTTCATAGGAAGCATCGAAGCTACGACGAGATGATTTTTGAATCTTACTAAATGAGTATCTATTCATGGTTCATCATGATACAAAACAAGGCTCGTTGCAGCTACCCTCTCACAGCTGCAACGAGCCTCTTATTCGCTAAGGACTCGTGAGCACCCTTAGCTTATTTAACCCCTCCCGCTTTCGCGGTTTAACTCACTCCATTACAAGGAACGACGTTCACATATGCATCCCCGGAAACTCCCCCAGCATCGGCAACACAAAATGTGAACGTGTTCCAAATCAACTATAGTTATTAAAACATGAGATAAGAGATTTGCAAATCACAAGTTTCGAATAACCAAAACTTTGTTTGGTATTTCCTAATAACACGTTCATAACCTCTTATTTATTACACATATAAGAGTTATTGTGTAATTATTTATCAATATATTTCTTAAAGAAAAGATGAACGTGTTATAAATGAATATAAACGTTCTACTATCCTTATTAAGATTCTTTATAAGGTAACTCGTATCAAGACTCAAAAAACTTCGCGGCATGCGTAGAGGTATACAACGCGTAGGCACATATAGTAAAGGTGCGCTGCTATCTATACTCTGTTTCGCTATATCTCCGAAACTATTCCTTCGACAAGGGAAATAAAATCAGCTTCACGCGTTTTAGCCACATCTAACACTTCATCATCATTAGGGGAAGCACCTTCAATACCACATGCCATGTTAGAAACAAGTGATATACCTAGCACACGCATGCCAACATGACGCGCTGCAATAACCTCTTCTACAACGCTCATGGCTACCGTGTCTGCCCCTAGAATTCTAAATGCCCTAATTTCTGCAGGAGTTTCAAAACTTGGACCCAATAGTCCAAGATATACCCCTTCTTGAAGCGCAATACCCCGTTTTTGAGCAACCAATTTTGCCACACTGCGCAGTTCAGGATCATAGGCATCTTTCATAGGAACAAATCGAGGCGCAATTCCATCAGGATCAGTTCCTACAATAGGATTTCTACCCGTTAGATTAATGTGGTCTTCCATCAAACAAAAATCGCCCACATTAAAGGATTCGTTAATTGCTCCCGCTGCGTTCGTGGTAATAAGAATCGAAACCCCTAAACGCTGCATAAGCCAAACAGGATACGCCACTTCCCATGCTTCATTGCCCTCATATCCATGAAGACGACCCTGCATGGCAATCACGCACTTTCCTGCAAACATGCCACACACAAACCGCCCTACATGACTGGAAGCAGTGCTTGTTTTCATGAAAGGAACTTCAGCAAAAGGAATATAAACGGCATCTTGAATAACTTCTGCTAAAGGACCGAGACCTGAACCTAAGATAATGCCTACCCTTGGCATACGGCCCTGAAGTTTTTCTTGCAAAACATGACAAGATTCATTGAGGCGAACATCAAGAACATTATGAGCATTTGAATCAGGGTTCATTTTCACAAGCACATCCTTTATCCTGCTGTTCCTAATTGCAGTTGTAGCATCTCGCGTTTATTACTCTACCTTATAAAACAGAAGATTGAATTCATTACCCTTAATTCTACGCTACAAGAATTTGATAAGAGTAAAAGGTATACCGCCTCTTAGAACCTGATAAGAGCTAGGTTTCTATTCAGTATGAGCAAGGGGTATACCGTCTTCTATGCGTGGATTAATCCCTATGCAACAGGAGCGTGAGCTATCAAAACACGGGGGCGATTCGCTAAATCCTTAACCATACGCACCTTTTCAAATCCAGCATCGCTTGCAAGTTGCATTGCCTCTTCAAGATGTCCTTCAAACAGCTCCAGAGCCATTATTCCTCCAGGACGAAGAACATTGAGAGCATCTGGCAAGAATACTCGAACGAGATCGAGTCCATCCGTTCCACCATCAAGCGCTAGACGAGGCTCAAAAGCCGTTACTTCTCTATCGAGTGTTTCCAGTACTTTTGTCGGTATGTAAGGCGGATTAGAAATAAGCAAATCAAAACTGCCCTGTTCTTCAGGCAGAACACCTTGCAATAAATCGCTTTTACGAACTTCAATTCGATCATTTAGACCAAGCTCATCTACATTTTGTTGCGCTAGGGAAAGAGCTTTATCGGCAATATCAAGAGCAAGTACGTTTGCGGCGGGATATTCGCTTGCTATAGCACACGCAATACAACCTGACCCCGTACATAAATCAATCACTGAAAGAGAAGGCAACTCGGCACTAATAAGTTCTTCACCCTCTTCGTTTTCGTGAACGTAATTCGCTACACGAGGCAAATGAAGCTCCGCTAACGCCTCGCTAACGAGTACCTCAGTTTCTGGACGAGGAATTAGCACGCCAGGTGCAACCTTTAAAGTTAAGTAGCGAAAAGGCGCGGTACCACTTATAAGCTGCAACGGCTCACCTGCCGCACGACGCGCAACAAAAGTGCGCAAAACATCGCGTTCATCCATGGAAAGAGGCTTATCGAAATTGACATACAGCTCTATACGAGAAAGCTTTGTCGCTTCCGCCATAAGCCATTCCGCAGAAAGACGCGGATTAGGATCGCCTTTCCGATCAAGATAGCCAACAGTCCAATCAAGAGCTGCTTTTATAGTCCAAATGTCAGTAGATGCCACGATACTTCTTTAAACTGCTTCTTCGAGTTTCTGAGCGCGATCCGCTGCTTGAAGTGCCGTAATAACTTCACCCAGCAAATCGCCCATAAGCACTCCGTTGTAGGTTGAGTTAAACCCAATGCGATGATCCGTTACGCGATCCTGAGGTGCGTTGTAGGTTCTAATTTTTTCAGCACGATCACCCGAGCCGATTTGCGCAAGACGCTTAGCGCCTTCGGCAGCTTGCTGTTCTGCCAACATTTTTTCATATAAACGCGCACGCAAAACTGCCATAGCGGCAATCTTGTTCTGCAACTGGCTCTTCTGGTCCTGAGACTGAACTACCAAGCCTGTTGGAAGATGCGTAATACGAACCGCAGAGTCTGTCGTGTTAACGCACTGTCCGCCAGGACCACCTGCACGGAAAACATCAATACGGAGATCGTTCTCGTTGATTTCTACATCGATTTCATCCGCTTCAGGAAGTACTGCAACGGTAGCCGTAGAAGTATGAATACGACCCTGGCTTTCCGTCTTAGGAACGCGCTGAACGCGATGTACGCCTGATTCGAATTTCATCAAGGAATATACTTTGTCACCCGTAATTTTGAACTGCACTTCCTTGTATCCACCAGCTTCAGAAGGAGAAATATCCATAGTTTCAACCTTCCAACCCTGATGCTCGGCAAAGCGCAAATACATCTTGTACAAATCGCCCGCAAAAATAGCGGCTTCATCGCCACCAGCAGCAGCACGAATTTCTACAATGGTATTCTTTTCGTCTGCTGGATCAGAAGGAATAAGCATAATCTTGATGTCTTCTTCAAGCTGAGGAAGTTCACCTTCAATACGAGAAATTTCCTCGTGAGCAAATTCTTTCATATCAGGCTCAGAGAGCATTTCTTTCGCCTCTGCCAAATCGTCCAGACACTGAATATATTCACGCGCTTTTGCAACCAAGGGACCCTGGTCAGAAAAGCTTTTTGCTAGCTTGTTGTATTCGTGCTGATCAGCCAAAACGGCAGGATCGCCTAACTTGGTCTCAAGCTCCTTATATGCCTCAATAATCTTTTCAAGTTTTTCGCGCATTACTCTTCCTTATCACGCTCTATCGCCACATCAATATAGGTTTTTAGCAAGTCCTGCAATGACAAATTATTTGCCTAGCTGCAAACCCTTCTTGCTTATTGGTTCCACAGAAAGACTTCTTATTGTTGCGTCATTGCTGCGCTTAAAGCCTATATACACAGCAAGAATGTGCCTTGAGATGCCTCAAAGCACATTCGAAAAATCACAGCCCAATATTTTACCACGAAGCAATATATTTAGCAGCAGCTTCTGCGGCAAGTGCGCCATCGGATACTGCCGTCACCACCTGACGCAGCGGCGTAGTGCGCGTATCGCCCGCCGCAAAGATTCCCGCCGTCGAAGTTGCGCCTTCCTTGTAGGTAACCACATAACCAGAAGGATCAAGCTCAACCACATCCGAGAGCCATGCCGTATCTGGCTGTGTGCCTACCGCAATAAATAGCGCATCGGTTGCGAGCCGTTCTTTTGAATTATCCAAAACATTTTCTAGGGTAACCGCGCCCAGTTTCCCATCGCGCTCTTCTACTTCAACTACCCGACTATTCCAATGGATAGTCACATTCTCAAGCATATCAAGCTGATGAGCATACCAAGCACTTGCACGTAGCTCATCGCGACGATGCACAAGATGAACCTCTTTTACGATACGCGATAGATACACCGCATCGGCGCATGCCGTATCACCGCCGCCAACAATAACGGCAGTTTTATCGCGGAAGAAACTACCGTCACAGGTTGCACAATACGACACTCCGCGACCTACTAATTCTTCTATCCCTGCTATTGGCAGCTGCCTAGGCTTTGCACCCATTGCAAGAATAACCGCCTTTGCTTGGTATTCACCTGCAGACGTCTTAAGAACAAAAATAGGGTTATTCTCTTCGTCAACTGTTGGCTGCAACGCTTCAACTTGTTCAGATACTATCTGTGCTCCAAAGCGCTCTGCTTGTTCACGCATAGCAAAAGCTATTTCAAAGCCATTAACCCCTTGCGCAAATCCTGGATAGTTTTCTAAATGATCAATTGATGTCAGCTGACCACCAACCATCAATGCCTCAAATAACGTAGTAGACAAGCCAGCACGTGCAGCATATACACCCGCGGCAAGCCCAGCTGGACCCGCTCCAACAATTGCCACATCTATCATATGAACAAGTCCTTTCTTGGCAAACAGCATTCCTGTCAAGAACAAATGGCTAGCATTCCAACAAAGACGAATGGATAGCATCTCTGTCGACAAATAAATAGATGCTGTTCCTTATCCAAAACAAGAAATACTTCAAAAATAGAACTGTTTGTATCATACAAAAGAGGGACCCCATAACAGAAGTCCCTCTTAATATGATCGGTGAATATCTAACTAAGCCAGTGCGCTTGCAAGAGTTTGCTTAGGCTGAACGCCTACAAACTGCTGAACGGGCTGACCGTTTTTAAAAACAATCATGGTTGGAACACTCATGATATTAAACTGCTGAGCCAATGACATTTCCTGGTCTACATCAACCTTATATACTGCTGCAGAGCCAGCCATATCCTGACCAAGTTCATCTAAAACGGGTGCCATCATTTTGCAAGGTCCGCACCAGGTTGCGAAAAAATCAACCAAAACAGGAGTTGAAGCATTAAGAACTTTCTCCTGAAATTCACTCGCGGTAATTTGGGTTGCCATTTCTATCTCCTCTTCACATGCTTGCTAACGCCTCTCGTTTTTCAGGATTCGTTGCAATCTCCATGCTCTTACAACCAGCCTGCAAAACAAACGTTGTGCGCTTCGCGCTTTATTTGACACCTAAAAGGTATCATTTAAAAAAGGAGACGTAAACCACAAATGTGACTTAGTCACTAAAACGTTACTGGCTACAAGGCAGCTTCGCGAATAACCTCCAGAAGTTTCTCTTCACTCCAAATGCCCAAATCGCCTTCATGGCGTTCACGAATAGAAACGCCACCTTGCTCCAGTTCCTTATCGCCAATAACACCCATGTAAGGAATCTTTTCAGACTGAGCCTTAGCAATCTTTACACGCATTGGTTCATTCTGGGTATACACCTCAACGCGACCACCAGCAGCAGTAATTTTTGCTGCCAGTGCCTTGCAGGCATCCACATGGCGATCAGCAAGAGGCAACAACGCAACCTGAACAGGAGCCAACCACAAAGGCAGTGCACCAGTGTAGTGCTCAATCAAAATGCCGAAGAAACGCTCAATTGATCCAAAGATTGCACGATGCAGCATCCAAGGACGTTCCTCAGTGTTTTCGGCTGTACGATACGTTAGCTCAAAACGCTCTGGCAAATTGAAGTCAACCTGAACCGTAGAGCACTGCCAGGTACGACCAATAGCATCCTTTACCTTGATGTCGATCTTAGGACCATAGAAAGCACCGTCGCCTTCATTGATTTCATAAGCAAGGTTGTGACGCTCGCACGCTTGCTTCAAAGCATTAGTAGCATGTTCCCACATATCATCAGAACCAATGGACTTTTCTGGACGAGTGGAAATTTCTGCTTCATAGGTAAAGTCGAATGTCTTCATAATGTGGTCAACCAAATCAAGAATGGCAACCACTTCATCTACTACTTGTTCACGCGTGCAGAATACATGGGCATCGTCTTGGGTGAATCCACGAGCACGCAAAAGACCATGAACAGCACCTGATAATTCATGACGATATACCGTACCGAATTCAAACAAGCGCAGTGGTAAATCACGATATGAATGAATATCGTTCTTATACAGCATTACATGGCCTGGGCAGTTCATTGGCTTTACGCCATACTCCTGCATACGAGGAGCATCATCACTGCCTTCATTGATTTCGAAAAAGTACATGTTTTCGTTATAGAAGTTATAGTGACCAGAAGTCTTCCACACATCAGACTTATAAATGTGCGGCGTAATAACTTCCTCATAACCACGCGCATATAAGTCACGACGAAGCCACTCTTGAAGCAAGCGAATTACACGAGCACCCTTCGGTGGATACAAAGGCAAACCAACGCCTGCCTGCTCATCAAGCATAAATAGACCAAGTTCGCGGCCAATCTTGCGATGGTCACGCTTTTCTGCTTCTTCCAAATTATGCAAATACGTGGTCAGTTCCTTTTTCTTGAAGAAAGCAGTGCCATAGAGACGCTGCAGCATTTCGTTATTGGAATCGCCCTTCCAATAAGCACCTGCCACCTTCATCAATTTGAACGCACCAATTTTTCCTGCACTTGGAATGTGAGGACCGTGGCACAAATCAATAAATGAACCATGACGATAAACACTTATTTCCTCATCAGCTGGCAAATCGTCAATATGCTCTGTCTTAAAACGCTGATCCGCAAACATTTCTTTAGCCTGATCACGCGTTACTACTTCGCGAACAAAAGGCTCGTCGGCAGCAATAATTTCAGCCATTTTCTTTTCGATAGCTTCAAAATCGTCAGTCGAAATTGAACGCGAAAGCTCAAAGTCATAGAAGAAGCCATCTTCGGTTTCAGGGCCAAAAGCAATTTGAGCTCCTGGGAATAACGTCTGCACTGCCTCTGCCATGATATGAGCACAGGAATGACGCATTATACCTAAGGCTTCAGGACTTTTATCAGTAATGATTTCAATAGCAGCACCATCGGTTACTGGCGTTGTTACATCAACGAGTTCACCATTGATCTTTCCTGCTAAAGCCGCCTTAGCAAGACCAGCACCAATACTTGCTGCTACATCTTGCACGGTTGCTCCGGCATCGAGGGTCTTAACTGATCCATCAGGGAGCTTAATTTCCATAGTTGTTTCCTTTCTTGTGCCGGATGCGCACAAAGCATCTGCACTACCTACAACGAACGAGCCGCCCTTACGGCGGCTCGCTTCACCATATCATATTTAGAGGCAACTTATAACAAAACAAGAAAAGCGATGTACGAGTAGCACAAAAACCTTACTCGTGATTTCTGCCTCCCCCAATTGGTGTGGTGCAATAAGGGCACACAGACCAAGAAGGATCAAGCGCATGATGGCAAGTTGGACAGAGATTCTTCAAGCGCTGATGGCAGTTAGGGCACATTACGTAATCCTCTTCTACAGGATAGCCGCAATTAGCGCAATCACCATAACGCATAAGCTCACGTTTCTTTAGGGCTATCTCCAAATCCTGTTCTTCACGATCGCTCTTCAAAAGTGCGGGACGAATCATGCAATAGGCAACTAAGCCAGCTACAGGAATGATAGAGAGTAAACCGAGCGCCCAAGGAATATCACGCAATGAAGCATCTCGTACGGACCAGAAAATTGAAAGAACATAGAGAATAATGAACAGTACAGCGATAACGGTTATAGCGCCCATTACCTCTGGTGTCAGAATCTGAGAAAGAAGATCACTCATCGTTTACCCTTCCTGCTTCATTTCCGCTAATTCAGCCTGCAAGCGATCCATACGATCTACAATGTCTGCCAATTTAGCGCGATCTTTTTCAATTATTTCAGGAGCAGCTTTTGCTAAAAAGCCAGGATTGGAAAGTTTCTTATCAAACTTAATACGATCCTTCTCTAGCTTAGCAAGTTCCTTCTCCAAACGGGCTTGCTCGGCGGCAAAGTCTACTAATCCACTCAAAATTACATAGACTTCTACGTCATCAGCCAAACGCATGGTGGACTCTGCTGGTTTTTCAGCAGTTTCAGAAACCTCAAGCACTTCTACATTACCCAAAGCTACGATCAGGCCTTGCTGTTCATTGAACAAATCAACAGCTTCAGCACTCTGCGCTTTTACTACCATTTCCAACTGAGTTTTAGGAGAAATACCATAGCGAGCGCGAATAGAACGAATACCAGAAACGCTTTGAGTAACAATTGCAAGTGCACGTTCTGCATCAGGATCAATGTAGCGCTCAAGCTCTTGAGCATCTGGCCATGCAGCCATCATCAGGTAAGGAGATTCTTTTTCACCTGGCATATCCTGATAAATCTGTTCAGTAACAAACGGCATAGCAGGATGCAAAAGCCTTAATGCAGTATCAAGCACAAAGACCAGATTTCGCTGACATGCAGCACGATCCAATCCACCTGCAGCTAAACGTGGTTTTGAAAGCTCGATATACCAGTCACAGAATTCATTCCAGAAGAAAGCGTATAACTCGCGCGTCATATCGCTAAATTCAAATCCCTTGTATGCTTCATCGATTGAAGCAACCAAACGGGCCAAACGCGAAAAGATCCAACGGTCTGCAGGAGTAGTAGGCTCTGGAGCGCCTGGTGTGTAGTCATCCAGATTCATCATGACGAAACGAGCAGCATTGCGAATCTTATTTGCGAAATTACGGCTGCTGACCAGTTTGTTTTCATTGAATTTCAAATCCTGGGCACCCGTCACCTGCATAAGCAGACCAAATCGCATACCATCTGCGCCGTAGTTTTCCATCAGCTTCAAAGGATCTACGCCGTTACCACGACTCTTAGACATAGGCTTGCCATCAGCAGCCATAACAGTTGGGTGAATAATGACATCCTTGAAAGGAATTTGATCAGTGAAATACAGCGACGACATAACCATGCGCGCAACCCACAAGCCCATGATGTCACGAGCAGTAGACAGCATCTGCGTAGGATAGGTCTTATCCAACTCCTCAGTAGAATCAGGCCAGCCCTGAGTTGCAAAAGGCCATAACTGAGAAGAGAACCAGGTATCTAATACGTCTTCATCCTGACGTACCTTAGCACCACACTTAGGGCATACCTCAGTATCCTCCATAAGTGCATCTTCCCAACCACATTCATCGCAGTAGAACATAGGAATACGGTGACCCCACCAAAGCTGACGTGAAATACACCAGTCTTTTAGGTTAGCCAACCAATCCAGATAAACCTGCTTCCAGCGAGCAGGATGGAACTGAACTTCACCGTCTTCTACAACCTGAGCAGCGCGTTCCTTCAATCGATCAACAGCAACAAACCACTGTTCGGAAAGCCAAGGCTCCAATTTTGTATGGCAGCGATAGCAGGTCATTACGGAATGATCATGATCTTCAACATGATCAAGTAAACCTAATGCTTCAAATTCAGCAACGATTGCTTCGCGTGCTTCGTCACGCGTCATGCCACTGAACTTGCCATAGCCTTCAACGACCACCGCATGTTCATCGAATACATTAATTTGCTCGAGGTTATTGCGCTGACCCATAGCATAGTCGTTCGGATCGTGCGCTGGGGTTGTTTTTACCGCACCCGTGCCAAATTCAGAATCGACATAGTAATCAGCAAAAATAGGAATTTTACGTCCGACTATAGGAAGGTCGATAGTCTTACCAACCAGATTCTTGTAACGCTCATCCTTAGGAGAAACTGCTACACCCGTATCGCCTAACATGGTTTCAGGACGAGTAGTAGCAACAACTAAGTATTCAATGCCATCAACAGGTTCAGAAAGCGGATAGCGAAGATACCAAAGATGTCCTTTTTCATCTACGTATTCTGCTTCGTCATCAGCAATAGCCGTAGTACAAGAAGGACACCAATTAACAATACGACGACCACGATAAATTAGTCCATCGTGATACCAATCGCAAAATACCTTGCGCACTGCTTTGGCATATTCAGGTGACATCGTAAACTTTTCATCCGAATAGTCACACGAGCAACCCATGCCTGCAATTTGCTTAACAATGGTATTACCGTAATCTTCACGCCAATCCCAACAAGCGTCTAGAAATTTCTCGCGACCAATTTCTAGACGAGAAATGCCTTCTTCGGCAAGTTTCTTATCTACCTTCGTTTGAGTGGCAATACCAGCATGGTCAGTACCCAAAATCCAACGAGTCTGATAACCCTGCATGCGCGCATGGCGAACACAGGTATCTTGGATAGTGTCATTAAGGGCGTGGCCCATGTGTAGCATACCCGTGACATTAGGAGGAGGAATTACCACGGTATAGGTATCTGCTCCATTTTTGCCAAATCCTGGCGTACGAGAAAAATACCCTTGTTCTTTCCAAGCGTCGAAAAGCGGCTTTTCCCAGTCACCATAAGCCGGCATTTCGCTTTTATTGTCTGACGACATGGAATCCTTCCTTCCTGTATCTTTATTCTTTTGCGCCTTTTTGCGCAGAGGTTGTGTCAATTTGTTCAATTTCAGGCTTGGTAGCACCTTCGATGTCGCTTCTGCGAATTACCACGCGCTTAGCGCCATCGTGATCAGGAAGATCATACATAACATCCTGCAAAGCACGTTCGCAAATGCTACGCAAACCGCGAGCTCCTGTTTGGTGATCAATAGCCTGTTCCGCCATTGCCTGAAGAGCATCATCTTCAAAAATAAGTTCCGCATCTTCATAGGCAAACATAGCCTTGTATTGCTTAACTAAAGCATTCTTTGGCTCAGTTAATACGCGCACAAGATCTTCCTTGGAAAGCTCTTTGAGTGAAGTAATAACAGGAATACGACCAATAAATTCTGGAATCATGCCGTATTTATGCAGGTCCTCAGGAAGTACCTGGTTTAAAAGCTCTGCGTCCGCAGCGCGCTTTGATTCAGGCATCTCTGAACCAAATCCAATGCTTGTCTTGCCCACACGTTCTGCAACAATATCGGGAAGACCAACAAAAGCGCCACCCAGAATAAACAAAATATTGGTGGTATCAATATGGATAAGCTCTTGCTGAGGATGCTTACGTCCCCCTTGCGGAGGAACACTTGCTTCACATCCCTCAATAATTTTGAGCAAAGCTTGCTGTACACCCTCGCCTGAAACATCGCGCGTAATAGAAAGGTTTTCTGCCTTTCTTGCCACCTTATCAATCTCGTCGATATAGATAATGCCAATTTCAGCACGAGGAATATCGAAATCTGCCGCCGTAATTAACTTAAGCAAGATATTTTCAACGTCTTCACCAACGTAGCCCGCTTCAGTAAGCGTGGTAGCGTCAGCAATAGCAAACGGAACCTTCAAGGTACGAGCAAGCGTCTGTGCAAGCAAGGTTTTACCAGAGCCCGTAGGACCAAGCAACATGATATTACTCTTGGCTACCTCAACATCACCTTCATGAGCATGCTCGCCTAAGCTAATACGCTTGTAGTGGTTATAAACCGCTACTGAAAGTGCCTTTTTTGCTTCGTCTTGACCTACTACATGCTCGGAGAGCTGTTCGAACAACTGACGAGGAGTAGGCAGTTCAGTCAAAGCAAATTCTTCTTTTGCTTCTTCTTCGTCGACACCTGCAGTAACCTGCAACACCTGATTAAGCGCATCCGATTCAAGACCACGCATATTTAAATCAGTCATCATAGCTTCAGCAGAAAGAGAAATGCATTCGTCGCAGATATAAATTCCATTAGGGCCTGAAATCATCGCATTAACTTGATCAGGCGTTTTGCCGCAAAATGCACAACGTATTTCTGTACGCGCTGGAGGAATGTTGCCAGACTGGTCTGTCATACTTATTCAGCTTTCTCGTTAGATGCGAAGCGGGAAGCTACAACTTTATCAACCAAGCCGTAGGCACAAGCTTCTTCAGCGGTCATCCAATTGTCACGCTCAGAATCTGCATGAACACGCTCAACGGTTTGTCCTGTATGCTTTGCGATAATACCTTCCAAACGGTCGCGTGTCTTCTTCATTTCTGTAGCAAGAATTTCAAAATCAGTCTGCTGAGTACGTTCACCCGAACCGCCCATAGGCTGATGAATCATAACCTGAGCATTAGGCAAAATAATACGCTTGCCAGGAGCACCGGCGCACAGAAGAACAGAGCCCATAGATGCTGCCATACCCATACAGATCGTGGATACATCACACTTGATGTACTGCATCGTGTCATAGATTGCTAAGCCTGCAGATACCGATCCTCCAGGAGAGTTGATATAGAGAGAAATATCCTTGTCAGGATCAGCAGATTCAAGATGTAAAAGCTGAGCTACAACCGTATTCGCAACAGCATCATCAATTGCTTCGCCTAAAAATACGATGCGTTCATTGAGCAGACGAGAATAAATGTCGTAGCTGCGTTCTCCACGAGGAGACTGTTCAATAACATAAGGGATGAGTGCTGCTTGTGTAGAATTTTGATACATGCGTATGCCTCATTTCTTTTGTTGAAAAAAGGCAACCATCGCGTATTTGCGATGATTGCCCCCTATTACCCTACAAATACCAAGCTTACACTATAGAGTTTTTGCAAGCTGGCTTTATAGCACAACGTACTTTGTGTCGTTGTTGTTACTCTTCAACCTTTGCTTCTACAACTTCAGAAACCTTTGCTTTCGCTGCTACATCGCGCAGGGCATTTGCACGAACGATGCTTTCGCGAATCATAGGCAAACGGCCTTCCTTGCGCCATTCTGCCTCAATAGCATCAGGATCATCAAGCTCAGCTGAAGTAAATTCAGCATGAACTTCTTCTTCAGTTGCAACAATTTCATAGTGGCGTGCCCAAGCATCCAAAGCAAGATCCTGGCGAACCATATCAGCAGCCTGCTTCTTGTTGTCTTCCTTGAACTGATCAGCAGTCATTTCCATGGTCTTAAGATACTGATCGAAAGTAAGACCCATACGGCTCAACTGACCGTAGAAGTCAGACAGAAGACGAGTTTCCTGGGTTTCGCACATAATCTCTGGCAATTCGCCTTCAAGACGCTGAGCCAAAGCCATCAAGCATTCGTTTTCCTTGCGGCGAGGAGCGCTAGCCATCTTCTGACCCTTGATGCTATCGCCAATCTTGGTGCGCATGTCTTCAAGACCTTCAAAGCCGAAGGTGTCCTTAGCCCATTCCTCAGTTACCTCAGGAACAACCTTGCGCTTAATTACGTCAACCTTTACCTCAAAGTGGAACATGCCCTTTTCCTCGAGGTTAGAGGTGATCAAAGAATCATCGTCGGACAAATCAAGATCAAAGCTCTTTTCCTGACCCTTCTTAAGACCAATAAGTTCAGCATCGAAAGAAGCAGGATAAACGCCTTTGCCCAATTCATAAAGACGATGCTCAGCGCTAAGAGCGGAAACCTCTTCACCAGCTTCGTTGGTTACGGTCATGGTAAGTTCCACAAATTCACCAGGCTTTACCTTGGTGTTAGCATTTGCATCCTTGAAGTCATGATAGTAGTTGCGAAGCTCTTCAATCTGAGCGTCAATTTCTTCATCAGTTGCTTCAGTTGAAGGAATTTCAACCTCTACTGGTTCATAGCTCGTAAGCTCAAGCTCTGGCTTTACCACGATAGTTGCGGTGAAGTTAAAAGGTTTGTGATCTTCAACCAGGTCAAGTTCATACTCATAGTTTGGGCGCTGCAGAGGCACAAGATTATTCTCTTCGAGAGCCTGGGGATAAACTTCATTAACCAGATCCTCAGTTACCGTAGTGCGTACAGAATCGGCACCCATGATGTTGTCGATAACGGGGCGAGGAGCCTTACCAGGACGGAAACCAGGGAAGCTGTAGCGCTTTGCAACGCGGCGATACGTACGCTTAATACGTGCGTCTACATCGGCAGCATCAACCTCGAACGAAAGTTTTACCTGATTATTCTCGAGGGCCTCTACATTGATGTTCACGAATTAACTCCTTCTTGGGTACTACAAATGGTTTGCACTGGTGCGGGTGAAAGGACTTGAACCTTCACGGGGGTTACCCACCAGAACCTAAACCTGGCGCGTCTGCCAATTCCGCCACACCCGCATTTTGCGTGCAACACTACCGTCATCTATGACGGCAACTTCGATATAATAGCAAAACCCAGCGCTCCGTGCCTAACTTTCTTTTACTTATTGAAAGAAAAATGGAGAAATCATAGAGAGACCGCATCGCGTGCGGTGATGGTGCGTGACGGGGAAACCAATATGGTGCCCACCTGACCTTTCAAAGCTGCATCATCATAGAAAACGCCATCCACAAATGCGCCATAAGGAGCAAATCCTTCGTCTTGCGCAGATACTACTATATCGGCGCCTTCATAGTTTTCTAACAGAGAAACATCACTTACCACGCAGACAATAATGCTTACCTCAAGCTCTTCGTATTGCTCAATACGTTTTTGGAAATAACTCGGCTGAGCCGTTACCTCATCAATAGACATAATGCCAAAGGTGTACTTTCCTGCACGCACTACCGTTTTTGTGTTGTATTGAGCAAGGTTTTCCAAATCGAGACTAAAGACTCGTGCACCCTTTTCAACATAGGAGCGTTCTAGAGCAAAAACCGATATCGGCTTTGCCTCTTCATCTTCTTCAGAATGCGAAGCACTATCCGCTGCATCGCTTGCGCTTACCTCACCGCTGGTATCTTCTGTATTATGCTGAGTAGAACGTCTATTCAAATCGCGCGAAGAAAGTTTGTCTTCGACGCTAAGCGTGTCGAGCACCGTTTCGTGGCGTTCTGTCGCTGTACCGTCATAAAGAATTGCGGTGTACTCATCGAGATTTCCCGTAGCATCATCAATATTACTTGCTGCAACGTTTAGTGAATGCCCCACGGTAACAATATAGGCAATAAGCGCTGCCAGACCCGCAAGGGCCAAAAAGGCAAAAATGCCAAGCGCTGCTTTTTCACGAGAGATCTTCTTCATGAATACGTATCCTACGGCAAATTATTACGAGCGCCATGCAAAAATAAGCGTGCGCACATAATAACTTCTTGAACACAACAATTATCCAAGAATACGCGCTAAAAACCTTCCTGTATGACTTTCAGGAACAGCGGCAATTTCTTCAGGAGTTCCTTGAGCAACCACACTACCACCTCGATCGCCGCCCTCGGGGCCTAAATCAATGACGTAGTCTGCTGCTTTGATAATATCTAGGTTATGCTCAATTACTAAAACGGTATTGCCCGCATCGACCAAACGCTGCAACACTTCCAGAAGCTGACGCACATCATCAAAATGCAGACCCGTCGTAGGCTCATCCAAAATGTAGAAGGTTTTTCCTGTTTGCCTTCGTTGAAGTTCGCTTGCAAGCTTTACGCGCTGCGCTTCACCACCAGAAAGCGTCGTAGCTGGCTGACCAAGACGAATGTATCCCAATCCTACATCGTGTAAGGTGTCAAGCTTTCGTACAATGCCAGGAATTTTCGAGAAGAAATCACGCGCTTCATCTACCGTCATTTCTAAAACGTCATACACGTTTTTTCCGCGATACATTACCTGCAGCGTTTCACGGTTGTAGCGCCTACCTTCACATACTTCACAGGCGACATACACATCGGGCAAGAAGTGCATTTCAATCTTCTTTTGTCCGTCACCCTTACAGGCTTCACAACGACCGCCCGCCACATTAAAGGAAAAACGACCTGGCGCATAACCACGCGCTTTAGCCTCTGGCGTCGAAGCAAATAAAGCACGGATATCGTCCCAAAGGCCAATATAGGTAGCAGGATTTGAACGAGGAGTTCTTCCAATAGGGCTTTGATCGATATTGATAACTTTATCGATCCGCTCTGTTCCCACCAAACGGCGATATTCTCCCGTTTTGCGATGAGCGTGATTAACGCGATTAGCAAGCGCTGGGGCAAGTGTGTCGGTAATTAACGAACTTTTACCTGAACCAGAAACACCAGTAACAAGAGTAAGTGTTCCAAGAGGAATCGAGATATCAACTTTTTTCAGATTGTTTTCCGTTGCCCCTTTAAGCTGGATGCTTCCCTTCTTTGGATTGCGACGAACTTCTGGAATAGGAATAACTTTTGTACCGCTTAAATATTGTGCGGTAAGCGAATCGGATACCTGCATTATTTCTTCAGGAGTACCTGCAGCTACCACTTCGCCGCCCAATTCACCAGCACCAGGACCCATGTCAATAACGTAATCGGCACTTCGAATGGTATCCTCGTCGTGCTCGACGACGACTACGGTATTTCCTAAATCACGCAAATGTTCAAGAGTGGCAATCAGGCGTTCATTGTCTCGCTGATGCAAGCCAATAGAAGGTTCGTCCAAAATATAAAGCACACCCATTAAACCTGCACCAATTTGTGTTGCAAGGCGAATGCGCTGCGCTTCACCACCAGAAAGCGTTGCGGTAGCTCGTTCTAGCGTTAAATAATCCAATCCAACATCGACCAAGAACTGCAAGCGCGTCTTTATTTCTTTTACGATAGGAAGTGCGATAGCTTGCTGTGATTGATCAAAAGTTAACGTGTCAAAAAACGCAAGCGAATCTAGCGCGCACATCTCGCATACTTCGTGAATGTTTTTTCCACCCACGGTTACTGCCAGAATAAGAGGATTAAGGCGCTTGCCTCCGCAGGTTGCACACGGAATGATAGAGAAATATTGTTCGTATTTTTGTCTTTGGCGATCAGAAGAAGCTTCTTTGTAGCGATGCATTACCGCCTCGCAGATGCCCTCCCACTCTATAAACCAATACGTCTCACGTCCATCAACGGTAAGATAATCGACCCGTATTTTTTCATCAGGGACGCCATACAATAGCGCCTTTTGTACCTTGTTGGGAATGTCTTCCCAAGGCGTTGCAGGATCAACATCGAAATGCTTAAGGACAGCACGCATAACCTGAGGGTAATAGTTTCCAGTCCTAAAGGGAGCAACCGCACCCTCTTCAAGCGATAAGGTTTTATCAGGAATGACTAAACTTGGATCCACCTCTTCGCGACTACCAATACCCAAGCAATCAGGACATGCACCATAAGGAGCATTGAAGGAAAAATCACGAGGCTGTAATTCATTCATAGAATAGCCATGTTCAGGACAAGCAAGCGCCAGTGAGAACAAATGCTCCCCTTCAGCAAGGCCACCTTTTGCACCTGAAGAAGTTGTTACATTTACTTCTTCGCTACCCTTTTCCATAACCTTTACCAAAACACGACCATCTGCAAGATTGCATGCCATTTCAACTGCTTGAGAGATACGTGTTGTTGCGCTTTCCTTAAGCACTACGCGGTCTACTACCACATCAATAAAGTGCTTAATTTTTTTATTCAGAACAAGAGGTTCTCCTCCAAGTTTTTGCACTTCGCCATCAATGCGGACACGAGAAAATCCTTCTTTTTGTAAGTCCTGAAAAAACTTAGTAAACTCACCTTTTTTACCTGTTACTACAGGAGCCATAATCAAAGCGCGTTTTCCTTCACCAAGCGCCAGTACATCGTCGGTCACTTGATCAGTTGTTTGAGCTTTAATTTCTCTGCCACACTCAGGACAATGAGGAATACCCGTGCGGGCAAACAATAGGCGCAAATAGTCGTATATTTCCGTTACCGTTCCAACGGTAGAACGAGGGTTTTTACTTGTTGTCTTTTGATCGATAGATACCGCAGGAGAAAGACCATCAATAGAGTCAAGATCGGGTTTACTCATTTGCCCCAAGAACTGGCGGGCATAACTAGAGAGGCTTTCCACATAGCGTCGCTGACCTTCGGCATAAATTGTGTCGAACGCCAGAGAACTTTTACCCGATCCTGAAAGACCCGTGATAACAACCAGTTTGTCACGAGGAATTTCGACATCGATATTTTTAAGATTGTGCTCACGCGCACCCTTTATAACAATGGAGCTTTGTCCCATGAAGAGTTCTCCTTATGTAGGAAAAGATTACGAAAACTTATTCTACTCCACGTTGTAAAGAATGAGAACATCCGTTCGCACTTCTTTTATTCTTTGTAACGTTATCCGCGAGGATGGCTTGCTTGATGAACCTGCTTTAAATGATCAGAGGTTAAATGGGTATATATTTGCGTCGTAGACAAACTGGCATGACCAAGCATTTCTTGCACGCTTCGTAAATCCGCGCCACCAGAAAGTAAATCTGTAGCAAAAGAATGGCGCATTGCATGGGGTGAAAGCGATTCATCCAAACCCGATTCGTGAAGCTTTTCCTTAAATACCGCTCTTATCGTATTGGTAGAAAGCTGATTGCCTCGAGCAGAAAGAAATACAAAAGAAGACGAATTGGAGTGTTTACCTTTCTTTGCAAGTATTGGCCTTGCGGTATGAAGGTATTCTTCTAAGATTTCGCATGCTTTTTCATGTAAAGGCACCAAGCGTTCTTTGGACCCTTTACCCATAACACGTACAAATCCTCGTTTTGTATCAAGTCCCTCAAGACTAAGAGAAGAAGCTTCAGAAACACGCAAGCCTGCCGCATACAGCAACTCCAACAATGCCTGGTTACGTATTTCAAGCGCTGCCGATAGCTCCTGGGATTTCTTTTTGTCGGCAGCAGGTGCCAATTCCGATTCCTTTTGAATTTGACTATCTTGCCCTTCAAGTAATTGATCCATTTCATGGGCGCCAATTACTCGAGGAAGCGTTTTGGATTGCTTGGGACCTTGCAAAATCTCAGCGGGGCTCGAATCGCAACGCCCTTCTACCACCAACCAACGATAGAACCCTTTAATCGAACTTAAATGACGATTGATGGTCTTGCGCGAATACCGCGCTTGATCCAAATATGCCAAATATCGACGAATTTGCTGGTGCCGAATACGAAATGGATCCAAATCTTCCCGTTTGCACCAACGCAAATACGCCAGAATATCAATCCGATAGTTCCGAATAGTGTGAGCAGAACGGTTTTGTTGAGCAGCAAGTGCCTCGCAATAATCCTCCACAAGATAATCCCAGGGAGTAGAAAGAGAACGATCCTGTTTCGGAGTAGTATCTGCCACGAATTACTCCAACACTCGCAGTTCCTTATTGCAGTAATTCATTAAAGCCTGATCACCGCGCTCAGCATAAGCGGCATAACGTTGACGCTTATTGCGGATATGAGGAACAATAGGCTCCATAATGCCAAAGTTTACATGCATAGGCTGGTAATCAACGGTTTCGCTATTGGTTGCATAAGCCAAAAGCGCCCCAAATGCAGTTTCTTTAGGTAATGCAGGCAGGGAACGTTCTGTAAGCAAAGCAGCAATATTGAGAGAAGCCCATAGTCCCGAAGCAATAGCTTCACAATATCCTTCTGTTCCCCCAAACTGACCAGCAACAAAAATCGGTACTGGTATAGCTTTTGCTTTTTCGCTACACAAACGTAAAGACGAATCCAGCAAAAGAGGAGCGTTAATAAACGTATTGCGATGCATTACTCCATAACGTGCAAATTCTGCTTGTTCTAATCCAGGAATCATTCTAAATACCCGTTTTTGCTCAGGGAAGGTAAGGTTAGTTTGAAAACCAACCAAATTAAAGCTTTGGCCATGAGCATCCTCCGCGCGAAGCTGAACAACTGCCCACGGACGATGACCAGTTGCTGGATCAGTCAATCCTACTGGCTTTAAAGGACCAAAACGAGGCGCATCAAAACCTCGTCGAGCAATTTCTTCTATTGGCTGGCATGCTTGGAACAAATCCGCTGTTTCAAAATCACGCTTAATAACTCGTTCTGCCCCAAGTAACTCTTCTATGAAATGCTCGTATGATTCCTTATCGAAAGGAGCATTCACATAATCCCCTTCACCTTCGCCTTCGTAGCGACTTTGGCTAAATACCTTAGTCCGATCAAGAGAATCCGCCATTACCACAGGTGCTGCGGCATCATAAAACGCAAGTTGATCTTGCCCTGTTAGATCCTGCATACATGAAGCAAATCGTTCGGAAGTCAGAGGGCCAGAAGCGACTAGGATAGCATCAGCAGGCTTAAACAAAACCAAAGAAGCTTCATCAGAAGAAGAACAAGATGTCCCTGACAACCCTGAAGCGAGCTTACTTGCATCTGCAGAAGTACCCTGCAAAGAAAGAGCTTCTTCAATAGTTTCAGATTGCAATGAATCGCCCGCAACCGCAAGTGCACCTTCGGGCGTTATTGCTACTACTTCTGCGTTAACGCGAATGATATTTGGATACTGATCAATGCGATACGTTACTTCTTCGGCAAACTTATCCCTATCAACCGCAAGCGCACCACCTGCTGCCACACGATTGTTGTAAGCACACTCCAGAACAAATGAACCTAATTCGCTCAGTTCATGTTTCAACATACCAGCAGCACTATCGGGCTTGGTTGATTTGAGCGAATTAGAACAAACAAGTTCTGCGCAATAGCTCGTTTTATGAACAGCTGTTTTGGTAACTGGACGCATTTCAAACAAGCGCACCGTATATCCACGCTTGGCAAGCTGAAGCGCTGCTTCGCTTCCAGCAAGTCCCGCACCAATAACATCAATTACTTTGTTGATCTTAGAAATACTCATAATGACACACTACTATACCCGAGCAGGTCCATAGCGCCCATCGGGAAACCGCGCAATTAAACCATCTCTTTCATACTGAGCCAGTTTAACCATAATTTGAGTAAGGTGGTCTTGGGTTTTTTCGCTATCCTCACCATCCCTGTCTTTATCGCCGTTCTCACTACCAAGACGAAATGAAAGCATTTGTTCAATTCTCATAGGATTTGCCAACAATGCCTTAAGTAAAGAATCCTCAGAAGAAACCTCTGGATTATCTCCAACCCAACGACGCTGTTCGGGCGAACGTGCATCTTCCATACGAAGGCAGCCATATATCCCCACCAAAATGTCTTCGAAGCTCTCGGCATCGACGATAGGAGTAGCTCCCTGATAAATCAATCGATTCGCACCAAGCGAAGTTACAGAAGTAATAGGACCTGGAACCGCAAGTACTTCCTTACCAGCTACGAGAGCATCATCCGCCGTCGAAAACGTTCCTGAAGGAAGCCCCGCCTCAACAATAAGAGTTGCTCGTGAAAGACCTGCAATAATTCGATTTCGAGCTCTAAAAGTATAGGGAAGCGGTGGAAAATCCCAATGATGCTCCGATACAACAGCACCTCCCCCATCAATTACCTGCTGAAATAATGCCGCATTCGATTGAGGATAGAGCTGATCACATCCACCACCTAATACCACAACCGTTTCACCGTGCACCTCAAGTGCTCCCCGATGAGCTTCCGAATCGCATCCAAGCGCTCCTCCTGAAACTATAGGAATTCCACGTTGAGCCGCTAATTTGGCAAACTGATGAGCTGCCGATTTCCCATAGGGTGTCGCTTTACGCGCCCCAATAATCGACAGGCCATCTCTAAGAGCATGAATATTACCTATGCCATAGAGAATCTCTGGCGGATCAGACAAGTGCAACAACGATTCAGGATACCCCTCTTTTCCTACCGACACCTTCCAACGATCACCATTGAGTGTTTTTGAAGGCAGCGATACAAACCGCCTTGCATGAAGTTTTTTCGCCTCTTCTAAACTTAATTCTTTCATCATGACAATCCCCCTCCAAATCGCAGCGTAAAAGCTTCAGCAATATGTGCTTTTTCGACCTGTTCCGATTCAGCAATATCGGCAATAGTCCGCGACAGAAGAAGCGTTTTTGCGATAGAACGCGCACTCATTTCTTGCGAATTTGCTAACGACAAGAAAAAATCTTCTGTTTGTATGTCTAAGCAACACGCTTCCTTCAATGCTCGAAGACCTTTAGACGCAGTATTTCTTTTGGACGAACGCCATTTCGCAAAAGCACGTGCTCGTTCTACTCCCTCACGCAACTCAGCAGAACTTCGTCCTTTTCCTGAAGAAAACAACTCATCACTTTTTTCGCGCCACACATCAATGCGCATATCGATTCGATCTATCAAGGGACCACCCATCCTGTTTTGATAGGCTTGCACCGCCACAACACCACAGCGACACTTTCCGCTCGGATCACCAAAATACCCACAGGGACATGGATTAGTAGCAGCTACTAATTGAAACTTTGCAGGAAATACATACGTTCCATCTGCGCGCGTAAGGGTAATGGATCCAGTTTCTATAGGTTGGCGCAGCGTTTGAAGAACCGAAGTCTTGAATTCAGCTAACTCATCCAAAAACAAAACTCCCCGATGAGCAAGGGATGCCTCTCCTGGATGAGGAGGCTTTCCACCCCCAATCAAACCAGCTGCAGTAGCGCTATGATGAGGACTTCGAAAAGGACGCCGTCCTGACAAAATAGGCGAGATATCTTCCCCTGCCACCGAATGAACCAAGGCAGCTTCAATTTTTTCCGATTCGGAGAGTTCAGGCAAAATCGTAGCAAAACGCTGAGCAAGCATAGTCTTTCCAGACCCTGGAGGACCAACCATCAACACTCCATGGTTACCTGCCGCGGCAACCTGCAATGCGCGTTTTGCCGCCTCATGCCCTATCACTTCAGCATAATCAACCTGTTCCTGCTGCTCATGGGGAGCAAACGTTTTATGCAAGGCAAAACGTCCCGTTCGAATGTGGCTCAAATGCTCTAGCGCATAGCAGGTAAGTCCCTCCATGTTGAATATCCCCTGATCAGAAACGCCTGTCAACAGGTTATATCCCTGACTATAAGCACATTGCTGATAAGCAAGCATTCCCTTAGGAGCTCTGACTGAACCATCAAGAAGAAGTTCACCTACAACAAGACGAAAAGAAATATGTTCTTTTTCGATTTGCCCTGTTGCCGCCAAAATACCCAATGCGATAGGTAAATCAAACCCAGAGCCTGTCTTTTTTAACGCTCCAGGTGCTAAGTTGATTACAATCTTATCGGTAGGCATTACAAAACCACTTGCGCGAAGCGCTGCTTTAACCCTTTCGCGCGATTCCATAATGGTTACATCCGCCATGCCTACGATCGAAAAAGAAGGAATACCATTAGAAATTACCACCTCAACCAAAACGGGAATTGCCTCAACTCCTTGGATAGTGGCACTTTGAATGGCAAAACTTCGCTGATGCATTGTTATTCAGCCCCAAACGCATTGGTGTGAAAACGTAAAAAGGCATGATGTTCAGACAAAACCAAAATCGAAATAACATCAAAGCGGACACGAATATCGCATGCATGGTAAGTTCTCAAAAAGCAAGCCGCAATTCGCTCGTATTTATCGCGTTTGCGAGCATCAACTGCTTCAGCAGGAAACCCCTTATGAAGTTGCGAGCGCGTTTTTACCTCAATAAAGCACAGAGTATCCCCCTCGCGAGCAATAATATCAGCCTCACCCGCAAAACAGGTCCAGTTTGTTTCAAGAATGTCGAACCCTTTACTTTTTAAAAATCGAACCGCCGCCTGTTCACCCTTCATTCCTAGTTCTTTGGAAGTGTATTTAGGCAAGGAGGAACAAGATGAGGCATCCTCCCGTGCTTGTCCAAAATCATTTCCCGTAAGCCCTTCGGCACAAGCGCTCTCGCTTAAACCATGTTCTTGCTCTAGAACATCAGATAGTTGTGTTGGTGAATTATTCATCTTGTCCTCCTAACACTTAAGAGGATAGAGAGTGAAATTCACATAAAAGAGAAGTTTGAAGCACAGTTTGTGCATATTTTCACATCACAAACTGCATAGAAAGTGCACATCAGAGTCACATTTTAGGCACGTATATCTCACATAAAACAAGAGAGCTACCACAGCATAAGAGATATAAGTAAAAGAGCGGCAATAAGCTCCGCTTAAAAGAGCGTTTCCTGTAAAAAGTTTTGGCAAAAAGAAACACGATGTATGGGCGTTAGACCTTTTTCCTGAATAGCCTGGCGATGACGAGCACTTCCATAACCTTTCGATGAAGCAAAATCGTAACCAGGATACACTTCTTCATAGCTAACCATCAAAGCATCACGAGAGACTTTTGCGATAAGTGAAGCCGCAGCAATAGAGGCGCAACGGGCATCTCCATGCACTACATTTATTTCTCGTGGGTCTATATGCAAGGGATTTCCATCAAGCAACACCACTTCAGGGTGAATCCCTTGTTGCTCTATTTCAGCAATTGCACGACTAAAAGCGCTACGCAAACAAGCACTCATACCAAGATCGTCGATTTGGTCAGGTGGGATATTTACTAGAGTCCAAGCCAAAGCGCACTCTTTGATTCTCTGAGCAAGAGCAGGACGATGTGCTTCCGCTACCTGTTTCGAATCGTTGAGACCTTCAATGTGGGGCATCTCTGGATCCAAAACTACCGCACCAACTGTCAATGGACCCGCTAATGGCCCACGACCCACTTCGTCAAGACCAACGACCAGCTTACCTGAAGCCAATTCGTGCTCAAAGGTATACAACCCTTCCAAGCGCTGCTTTTCAGCTTCTTCCGCTTCCAAACGATGACGAGTCTGTTTAAGCGCGAGCTGAACGCCCTTTCGCGTATCGGCACAGAGTGAACGCTCAAGTACCGCAAATTCATCTGCCGTAACCTTTGATAATCGTGCACGGATATCTGCAACGGTCTGAGACATAGAGTTCACTTCCTTTACCTGCGCTGAAATCATCTAAAACAAAAAAGGGCACGAATTACTTCGTGCCCTAACATTTGAGTAAAAAAGACTTAGAATGCCTTTTCCTTGATCTTTGCAGCCTTGCCTACCTTGTCGCGGAGGTAGTAGAGCTTTGCGCGGCTTACATCGCCACGACGTACAACTTCGATCTTTTCGATCTTTGGAGAATGTACAGGGAACGTACGCTCTACACCAACGGAGAAGCTGATCTTACGTACGGTGAAGGTTTCACGGTTAGAAGCACCGTGACGACGAATTACGTCACCCTGGAAGACCTGAATACGTTCGCGGTTGCCTTCCTTAATGCGATAGTGAACCTTTACGTTGTCACCTACATTGAATTCTGCAACATCAGGGTTGATCTGCTGCTGTTCGATTGCGCGGATGATATCCATGGTTTTCCTTATCCTTCTATATAGTAAATACTTGTATGTACTTATGTGGTGTCTTTTGACACAGCAGAGAATTGTACTCTCATTTACTGCGCAGTGCAAGACTAAATTACGTTTTTTCTTAAAGTAGCAGTAAAAGCCCGTAGGAGCCTACACCTGCCACAATACACCACACCAACGATTTTGTTTTCAGGGCAACTACAACAACTACCGCAGCAGCAACCAACGGCAAAGCACCAGGCCACAAACCCGCAGCAAACATGTCAGGTGAAAGCAAATCGTTGGCAATCAAAGCAGCAAAAGCTGCCGGAGGAATAAAGGCAAGTGCCTGAGAGAGCCATCCAGGTAGATCGCGCCCGCGCAAAGCAAATACGGGCACTACGCGGAAAATCAAAATAGTAAGCGCACAAGCTAGACCAATGAAGGCAAAATCAGTCCATGACACGAGCCTCACCCCCCTTGCGAGCCACCACAATGCCTGCTGCTACACCAATCAAAGCGCCAATTAAAATTGCAGGGCCACTCAAACCAAGGCACTTGCAAACAAACACACCAAGTACCGCCATAAGTGCTGCAGCAATATTGGCTTTAGTTCCCTTTTGCGAAAAGAGCAGACATAAGAAAATACTGGTCATCGCAAACGACGCTAAGGCACTGGGAACTGTTAAGAGCGAACCCAGAATCACCCCAGCAGCATTCGCGAGTGCCCAGGTAGTCTGACAGCAAATATTAACCGCCGTTGCCCTACCAACACTCCAGGTTCCCTTTTCAAAGCGACCCAAATTTACCGCGAAGGATTCATCGGTAACTGTTGCGCCGAACAAGAATGAGAGCTTCTTTTTTGCTTCGCCACAAAAACGCGAAAGCGAAGCTCCATAAAGAAGCTGACGGGAATTCACTAGTGTTACTGAAGCAATAATAGCCAAGGCAGGAGATCCCGCTAACCACATATTAGGAATCATGTACTGCCCAGCACCCGAATAAAACAGCATAGACAGCAAAAATACCTGCAATGCACTAAGTCCTACCTGCTGACATAAAATGCCGCAAGGAATACCTAAAAATACATAGCCCAACATTACTGGCAATGCTGCGCTTAAAACTTCACGAGCCTTCACAGAAAATTTTTCTGAAGAAGCATTACTTGAAGCTTGATCAGAAAAACTCTCCTGAGCACTATTTCCTTGATCGGTATCTGTTGTTTTTGGCTGTTGTATATCCTCATTCATAGCGCAAGAAAGCATAGCACGCTTTTATTGAAGCGTGCTCAAAAAGTTAAAGGAATCGTTTTATCCCCTAGCGAAATGAAATCCATCACAAAATAGCCCCCCAATCATCAAAATATGATTGACGATAGCTATTAAATATTAGCGCAGGATTTGCCTGCTTAATGATTCCAGGTGTGAGGAACGAACATATCCATAAAGAAACTTCGTGCGTACCTATCTGTCATACCAGCAACGTAATCCGTTACTGCACGCAGAGGATCTCCGCCAGAGATAGCTTTCAAATCTTGAGGAACTTTATCGTAGTGACGAACAAAGTAATCGAAAACATCTTCAATTAAATGCTTTGCCTTAGCAACCTCAATCATGACAGGTTCTGAGGTATAGACATGATCAAACAAAAACGAGCGTAATTCCATCATGGCATCCCAAACGGGCTGGCTCATAGTAATATCATCGGTCTTTGCCGATGTTTCAATCATGTCGTGTACGAGCGTTTGAATTCTGGTGGAATGATTTTCTCCAAGTACTTTATGAGTTGATGCAGGTAAATCTTTTTCTTCAAGAGCACCAGCTCGAATAGCATCATCAATATCGTGATTAACATAAGCAATGCGGTCAGCCGTTGCCACAATACGACCCTCGAGCGTTTCAGCTCGCTGAGAACCGGTATGACACACAATGCCATCACGCACCTCAGCGGTTAAGTTCAACCCTTTGCCATTGTTTTCAATAACATCAACCACGCGCAGGCTCTGAATGTTATGGCGATATAATTGCTGGTTTTCAGGCGCGTTAGGATCAAGTCCTCTATGTTTTGCCAAACAAGTAGAAATAGCTTGTTCTCCCACATGGCCAAAAGGCGTATGCCCTAAATCATGTCCTAGAGCGATAGCTTCCGTTAAATCTTCATTGAGACCAAGCGCACGAGCAATCGTACGAGCAATCTGGGCTACTTCAAGCGTATGAGTAAGTCGAGTGCGATAGTGATCACCCTGTGGCGCTAAAAATACCTGGGTTTTGTGAGACAAACGGCGAAATGCCTTTGTGTGCAAAATCTTATCGCGATCGCGCTGGTATTCACTGCGATACAGATCGCCTTCCGTTGAAAACATGCGGCCTTCAGACTCATCAGAAAACGCAGCATCGCTGGAAAGTCTGGTATGTTCCTGTTCTTCCTGATCTTCTCTCGTAACAAGTTTCATAACGCTTGCGCTCCTTAGGTTTTACGTAAGCTTTTGCGTACTCAGCTTCCCTAGTCTTCAACAATGAGCAAACGATGACATGAAGGGCACGTAGCTATAGGTGCCTCTGAACGAATCTTGCTCATACGACTCGAATCGAATGAACTGCGGCACGCACCACAAGAATCATTAACCAAATCAGCAAGAGCAACACCACCGCAACGCTCTAGAGTTTGTTCGTAGACTTTAAGCAAAGCAGGATCAACCATTGATGCTAGTTCGGTACGCACCTTTTCGCCTTCAGCTATTACTGCACGAAGAGAACCGCCTGTTTTCTGGAATGATTCAACAAGCTGCTTTTCTTTTTCCTCCATAGTGGTAAGTGCAGTCATAATCTGCTTCATAACAGGATTAATTTTATTAACCTGCTCTTCCACACGACTCAATTCAAGCGCCACTTTTTCACGACGTTTGCGAACGCCATCTAGTTCTCGTGTTTTAGACGTTACTGCGCGATAATCGCCTTGAACTTCAGCTAATTCTGCAGTGATTTTTTCTTGTTTTGTTGCAAGCTGTTCATCTTCTTGAACCAATGAAGTAAGTTTGCCTTCTTCATTGTCAAGCATGTCTTGAACTTGCACTTTTTTCTTTAATATCTCGTCTTTCTTTGTGCGCACTTCAAGAATGGCTTCACGATGAGGAAGGTTTTGGAATTCTTTTTTTGCAGAAAGCACCTTACGGTCTGCTTCTTGAAGTTTACGAAGAATTGAAATGTCTTGTTCGGTAGCGTTCATCTGCCGTAAGCCTTTCTTTTATTTAGAGGAAATCAATATATACAACATCTCTGGTTTCTGAATGCCTCAACGTGCTTTAGCGACGAGAAGATTCAGGCGTGTACCAGTTATCCTTTTGGTTAATCATAGTAATACATTCCGAGGCAACCCCTGCAGCTTGTACATAAGCTGCAAGTACATCACACAACGGAAGCTCCGAAACATCATGACCCAATTCAATAATGCAAAGGCCAGAAAGTGATGCATCAAGAGCTTCGTGATACTTCACTTCACCACAAATAAGGCACTCTACCCCTTGTGCTAAGCACGCATCCAGTAGAGAACCTGCAGATCCACCACTGGTCACAATAGACTTTATTTCTTTAGTGGGTGAACCCCATACTCGAGGATGCAACCCAAACACCGAAACACACCGCGCGCTTAAATGACGCAGAGAAACCTGCTCTTCGTCACGAGGTTCGCATATTCTGCCAAATCCTTTAGCGCCGTCAGAATCCAAAGGTTCCAGCACACCAACCCCACGCAAACGCAAAAGTTCAGGAAGCGCATCAAGACCCGCCACAGACACATCCAACGCCGTATGAAAAGACATTATGCTCATACCTTGTTCGCACGCATAGCGAACGACAGCACCAGAAGTATGACCCTGAATAGATGCAGGAACAAATGAGGTGGGAGGATCAAGAAAAACAGGATGATGAGTTACTAAAACATTAGCACCAGATTGCTTTGCTGCTTTTAAGGCAGGGAGTGTGGGGTCAAGTGCAACAGCCACCCCTTGCACTACCTCAAGAGGATTTCCTACCAGCATACCCGTTCTATCCCAAGAACAAGCATCCTGCGCGGGCATTTCTCTTAACAGCAAACGCTCCAAATCACCCACTAAAAGTGTCGAGTTTTTAGGTGCAAGCGTTGTTGCATCGTTGCGTTTAAGAGATGTTTCTTGCCCTGACATAGCAATACCCTCTTTCATCTATACCATTTTTAAAGCCCCTTGCAGGGAATTACGTATCTATCCTATACCTTACGTTATTTCGTCAACGTAAAAAATCAAGCAAGAGAAATGGTCCTAATATCTCCATCAGGACGGACAACGCTTACTTCGCGATACCCTGCTTCATACATCCAACGATATCCTTCTTCGATAAATTGATTTACCTTAGAAGGCTGATGTGCATCGGCGCCAATAGTGCAACGCACGCCAGCACGTCTAAATTCTCGCAATAGATCTTGGCAAGGAAACATTTCCTTGCACGCATAGGTAAGACCCGATGTATTAACTTCTACCATGCGCTGTGCCTCTGCCGCTGCCTCTGCAGCATCTTTGAAGAGTGGAAGAGGGTCAAAACTGGGCATACGGTTGAATTTTTTCACTAAGTCAGGATGAGACATAACGGTAAAAGGAACATCTGACATTACCGCTTCGCACCATACTTCAAAGTAACGGCGCCATATATAATCTGGTCCTACTTCATCCCAGTAACCCCGTTGCGCAGGATCATCAAAAGGCCATAAATCCAAAAAGTGAACTGACCCCAAAATCAAATCAAAGGGTTCATAGGATTCACTGGTAAATTCACGATCTTCACCTTCGCCCAACCAGTCAAGTTCGCAACCTACCAAGATTTCCATATCTGGATACAGTTCTCGCTGAGCCTTAATACGAGTGATGTATTCATCTAGGCGAGATGCGGGCATAGAAACATAGTCGCGTGGATCAACTTCATGAGTAAGCGGATAATGTTCCGTCACGGCAATGTTAGTCATCCCTAGCTTATGTGCTTGTGCTATCAATTCCTCAATACTGCCATGACCATGATTAGTCATACCGGTATGATTGTGCTGGCTTACTAATTCCATCCGCTACCTTGCCTTTTTCTCTGTCTGCCCAAGATCGTTATATGCTGTTATATAAAGTCAATCATGCTGCTATTTTATTTTGCGAACTTTTCGATAACCTCATCAAATGCCGTAAAGAACTTATCAATGTCTTGAGCGGTGGTATCTTTACCAAAAGAAAGGCGAAGAGCGCCTAACGCATCATCTCGCGGAACACCAAGTGCTTTCAGTACATGAGAAGGATCCAGGTCATGTGAAGCACACGCAGAACCACCCGAAACACAAACGCCCTGGCGATCGAGTTGCATGATAAGCGTTTCGCTCTCAACGCCTTTCACTAAGACATTTACTATATGAGGAGCGAAATTCAGAGCATCCTTTTCCACCGCGACCGTTGGACGTACCGCTGAATAGCTAGCAAAACGTTCATAACATTCATCGCGCAAAACACGTAAACGCTGCGTTTCTTCATCCATAGCATCGAGCGTTGCTTGGCATGCAGCTGCAAACCCCACTGCTCCCATAACGTTTTGAGTACCACTTCGGTTTCCGCTCTCTTGTCCGCCACCAACAATTTGCGCAGTAAAAGGAGTACGAGCCTTCAAGAATAAAGCGCCCATCCCTTTTGGTCCTCCGATTTTATGCGAGGAAATAGAAAGAGCATCAACACCCCATTTTTTCACCGACAAAGGTATTTTGCCAAGCGCTTGGGTGGCATCAACATGAAATAGCGCACCAGCCTTATGTACAACATCGGCTAAAGCTGGAATATCCATCACGCTACCAACCTCATTATTAACAGCCATAATGGAAACCAGCATCACGCGGTCTGTCAAAACCTCTTTAAGTGCCTCAGGCGTAATATGACCAGAAGCATCAGGATCAACGTAGGTTATTTGAGCACCCCAGTGACCCAACACTTCTGCCGCTTCCAGTATTGCTTCATGTTCAATTGAAGACACTACAATTTGCGGCACACATTCATGATCACCAGATTGTTCTGCTTTCATCATGCAGGCATCAACAATGCCAAATAAAGCAGCATTGTCTGCCTCGGTTGCCCCTGAAGTAAATACAATTTCATCGGGGCGAGCACCAATGCCACGTGCAATCGTTTCACGCGCTTGCTCAAGAGAGCGAAATGCCACGCGGCCCATTTCGTACAAAGAATTAGCGTTTCCGGTACCAAAGCGCAATCCGTCAACACCTGATTCCAAATAAGGCAACATTGCCGTGCGTGCCTCTTCACACAAAGGCGCTGTTGCTGCCCAGTCAAGATAGGTAATAGTAGTTTCGTCTTTGGCGTTAGTTGCCATATATTCTCCCTGAAATAGTATTTTGTATGCTTTGCCACCCTAGACTAGCAAAGCGGTAATCTTACGTTTACCCCATACAGGCACGTTAAAAGTAACTTTCAACGTAACGGATATCATCCAATAAGTTTAGCTTACCTCACATTAAGGCTGCATTGCTGCGCCTGCGTCGCGCAAGAACCCAATTGCCTCTTCAGGATTTGACTGAGCAAAAACACCTGATCCAGCAACAAGAACATCAGCCCCTTGCGCGCACACAAGCCCCGCAGTACGTTTTGCACTAATGCCGCCATCCACTTCGATAAGCAAATCGGGGTTAAGACGCGCTGCCATTTCTGCAACCTTGGCAACTCGCTCTTCGCTGCCTTCAATATAGGATTGTCCAGAAAAGCCAGGAAAGACACTCATTACCAAAACCATATCCAAATCAGCGATATAGGGCTCCAAAGATTCAATGGGATAGTCTGGCTTTAAAGTAAGAGCAGGATGTGCTCCAGCTCTGCGAATTCGCTCAATTACTGTGCGAACTTCAGAATCATCATGTAACGCTTCCATATGCACAGAAACCCAATCAGCGCCTGCTTCTAAATACCAATCAAGCTGCTCTAAGGGATTTGAAATCATCAAGTGCACATCGAGCGGAATAGTTGTGATGCGTTTTAGCTGTTTAACGAAAGGAACACCCAGCGTAAGATTTGGGACAAAATGACCATCCATAACATCTACGTGGATGAAATCAGTGCCACCTCTCTCCAGCATATGAATATCTCGTTCCATATTCATAAAATCAGCTGAAAGAATTGAAGGTGCAATTTTTATTTCGCCAAACACCGCTGACCCCTTTCCTGTTTTTGTGATGTAGGCTGATTATATTCAATCAGATTCTTAGTTGATACTTCTCTAAGACTTTATTTCTTTCTTGTACGTCATAATGTATTGGGCGCTTGCGCTTCCAAAGAGATTAAAAATTGTTTTACTGCAGGATTGGTAACAAACCCTCCCATATCTCCATGCATTCCAATAACACGATGACTGGGAATAAAAAACGGAAGCGGGTTATGGCTACATGCAGAAGAAATCGCATGAAGACCCTTGGGCGTTCCTAAATCGGACGCCACTTGAGCATAGGTGCGTGTTTGTCCATAAGGAATGGAGAGCACATATTCCCATACCTTTTTCTGAAAAGCGCTTCCTGCAGGATTAAGAGGCAAAGAAAAAGAGGTGCGCTTGTGCGCTAAATATTCCAAGACTTGACTTGAAGCCTTGTTAGTTAACGCACACGCCTTATACTCGCCTTCAAATTCCGCAACACCAAAGGCAACATGAGTAAGCGCTGATCCATCACAGGCTATAGTTATTCTGCCCATAGGGGTACGATAAATAAAATACGAATGATGGACGGTGTTCATACGCTTTGCAGGCATGATTTCACTTCATTCATTGAAGCTCTTCAGGGTTCTTCAAGCCCCAAAATTCTGTAGTAAGCGGTCTGCTGAATAGCTCTGTTGCAATAGCATCCAATGCGCCATGTTCCCACACAATAGAACGAACCGCTGTCGTTATAGGAAGCTCCACGCCATAGCGCTGCGCCAAAGGACAAATGGTTTTACAAGCAAGAGCACCTTCTACCACCATATGGGTACGCTCTTCGTATGCTTCAAGCGTACCGCCTTGAGCAAGTGCTTTTCCAAAGGTTCTATTTCGTGAATGCTCTGAGGTGCAGGTAGCAATCAAATCGCCAGCGCCAGCAAGTCCCATTACGGTAAGTGCGTTACCACCACACGCCGTAACAAGACGACTCATTTCTGCCATACCGCGAGTCATGAGCATTGCCGCAGTGTTATCGCCATATCCCATACCATACGAAGCACCTACTGCAATTGCTATAACATTTTTGAAAGCAGCGCACAGTTCAACCCCGATGTAGTCTTCGGAGGTATAGCAACGAAACGTTGGCGTTGTGAATAGATCGCGGAAATAGCACGCAATCTCGGTATTAGGTGAAGCTATAACAGTACCCGCTGGAATACCAACCACCACTTCTTCAGCATGATTGGGTCCTGAAAGCGCGGCAAGCCTATTGATATTGCCTAAAACTTCCTCAAAAACCTGCATGGGCACTAAACCCGTATCTTCTTCAACGCCTTTTGAGCACAAGATAATCGGGGTAGTTGAAGAAACAAGTGGCACCAGTTGCTGAGCAAAAGAACGCATGAGGCGAGATGGAGTTACCATCACAATTGCCTCTGCTCCATCGACGCATGCAGCTAAATCGTCAGTAGCAGAAATAGTTTCCGCCAGCATTATGCCCGATAAATAACGGGGATTCCGATGCGTTTGAGTAATACCCTGGGCAACTTCAGCTTTGCGCGCCCACATACATACTTCGTTTCCACCTAAAGCCAATGTTTGCGCTAGAGCAGTTCCCCACGACCCGGCGCCTACAACTGCAATCTTTGCCATAGCGTGCCTCTTACTTTTACTTGGTTTCTTTTGTTTCCTCAGGCTTCTCTTTCTTATTGGACTCTTCAGATTCCTCAGAACCCTCAGGGATCTCAGGCTCATCAGACTCATCAGAGATCTCTTTGCCTTCTTCCACAGAATCCTTTTGTGTCTCTTGCGGCGGTTCCTCCTCGGATTCCTCTACGTAAGAATCATCATGGGATTCTTCTTTAGACTCTCCCTGCGCTTCGTTGGAATCTCCTTCGTTTGAGTCTGCGTTTTCGGATTCTTCTTTGTTGGAATCTTCTTCGTTAGAGTCTTTATCCTCAGATTCTTCGGCATCGAAGTCTTCTTTGGTTTCTTCTGTTAAATCCTCTTCAGCTTTTTCTAAGTCCTGATCGGTTTGTTCGTTGTCTTCTAGGTCCTCATCGGTTTGTTCTTCAGCATCAGCTTTCTTGTCACCAATTTTGTTTTCATTACCTGCAAGAAGCCGCTTGATATTTTCGCGATGAGCCCAAATTACCGTCAGCGCCGCAATGGTACAAATAACAACAGAAATGTAATTACCCGCAAGATAATACATCGAGAAGAAGGGGCATGCCGCTGCCGCCGCAATAGAACCTACAGAGACATACTTTGTCGTAGCAACCAACACAACAAATATCAGCAGTTCGAGCAACGTTCCCGTTATACCAAAGGTAGAGACAAGGCAACCCACCGCAACAGCGATTCCTTTCCCTCCTTTAAATTTAAGCCAAGGACTAAAAATATGTCCCCAAATACAACCCAAAAATGCAACGCTTAAACAAATTTGCGTCAGACGATAATGCAAAAAGTTGTTTTCAGGATTTGGCCCCGTAAGACCTAAGGTAATACAAAATTCACGCAATGCTGTCATATCGGTAAGTACTTGGGTGGCAAATACTGTAGCAATAATGCCTGCAACAACGCCCTTGCCGAAATCGAGCACAAACACCGCAGAGCCGCCCACTTTTCCAAGTGTTCTCATAGCATTTGTAGTCCCAATATTGCCTGAGCCATGTTCACGAACGTCTGTGTGATAAAATCCGCGAGAAATAATTACGCCCCAAGGGATAGAACCCAACAAAAACGCAATTAAAAACAACAATCCCAGATAACCAAGACAATCAAGCATTACATTAGTCCTTCTTCTTAAACTTCATGCGAATCGGCGTACCTTCGAAACCAAAGGTCTGACGAAGACGGTTTTCCAGATAGCGTTCAAATGAAGGCTCAATTAAATCGGGGTGATTGCAGAAAAACGTAAAGAAGGGCGGCTCTGTACCCGTCTGCGTAACGTACTTGAGCTTAAGGATGCGCTTTCCCTTTGAAATGGTGTGACCAAATTCTCGAATATCTTGGAGCCAAACATTTAAGCGGCTCGTAGAAATAACCGACGAATACTGTTCGTAGGCAGTATCAATCGCATCCCAAATTCGATGAACATTTTTACCCGAAAGTGCTGAAATCGCGATAACAGGAGCATAGCCAACAAAGGTTAAGCGGTCTTCAATGCGTTCGCGAATTTCCGCTTTCGCTTCAGGCCCCTCAACCAAATCCCATTTATTAAGCAATACAACCATTGCGCAGCCACGTTCTGCTGCCATACCAGCAACGCGCTGATCCTGGTCGGTAAGACCAAGAGTTGCATCTATCACTAAAAGAACTACTTGGGCTCGATCAATGGCACGCATAGCGCGAACAAACCCGTAGTATTCCACATCTTCATGGACTACGCTCTTTTTACGAAGACCTGCGGTATCAACGATAGTGTAATACCTGCCTTCATGTTCTACCGTAGTATCAATAGCGTCACGCGTTGTTCCTGCCACATCAGAAACAATAGAGCGATCATTGTTGGTAAGCTTATTGGTAAGAGAAGATTTTCCCGCATTTGGACGACCAATAATTGCCACATTAACGGAATCTAGCTCGTCTTCTTCAATCTTATCTTCAGGGAACAACGAAACTATGACATCCAGCAAATCACCTGTACCCGTTCCATGAAGCGCAGACACAGGATAGGGATCACCCAAACCAAGCTGGTAAAATTCCCAGATTTCACCTTCTTGCTTTACGCTATCAAGCTTATTAACCGCCAACAACACAGGCTTCTTTGAACGACGTAAGATACGAGCGACTTCTTCGTCATCCGCGTTGATACCAGTTTGACCATCAACCAAAAAAACAATGACATCAGCTTCATCGGTTGCGGCAAGCGCCTGAGAGGTGATAGAGCTCTGGAAAGCATCATCACTTCCCATTTCTATACCACCGGTATCAATAAGGGTAAAAGAACGACCATTCCAGTCGGCAGTGTGATACGAACGATCGCGCGTTACGCCACGCATTTCATGAACAATAGCTTCATTGTTTTCCGCAAGGCGGTTTACCATTGTTGATTTACCTACATTAGGACGTCCAACAATAGCAACAATAGGCAATGACATATTCGCTCCTCATATGCGGATAATTGCGGATATTTCTTTCTCAAGCTTTCAGGATACCACGGGATGCGGTTATAACTGATTTAAAAAGGCTACTACACTTTCAATTTGATTGTCAGGAGTAGAAGCACCCGCCGTTACCCCCACTGTTTTGAGACCATGAAACCATTGAGGATCTATCTCTTCAGGAGACTCGATATGATAAGAATGGCTACAGTGCTGAGAACAAATTTCAAAAAGGCGTGTGGTGTTCGAAGAGTTACGTCCCCCAATTACCACCATAGCATCAACTCGTTGAGCAAGCGCAATAGCAGATTTTTGTCGTTGTGTTGTGGCAGAGCAGATAGTGTTTTTAACCTCAACATCAAGCCCGCGCCCCTCTAAAGCAGAAAGCACTTCAGTAAGCTTTGCTTCAGATTGAGTTGTCTGTACTACTACACCGATTCTTTGCGGTAAATCAAAAGGAATATCATCTACGTCGCCAACGATAGTGCATTGACCACCTGCAACACGAGCATGAGCAGAAATCCCTTCCACTTCAGGATGTCCCTCTTCACCCACCACAATGACATGACGACCATCGCTAGCCAATTTAGCGGCAGCACGCTGAGCACGCATTACATGAGGGCATGTTGCATCAACTACTTTAAATCCATGTTCTTTAATATCGGTTATTACCTGAGGTACTACTCCATGAGATCGAATAACTACCTCATCAGCATTAATTGCCTCCACCGAATCGGCAACATGAATACCCTGTTCCTCAAGTTCAGCAACAACACGAGGATTATGAATAAGAGGACCGAGAGTACAAACCGACCCACTTTCAGCTGAAGCCTTCAAAGTCATATCAAGCGCTCGCTGAACACCATAGCAAGCACCAGCATGTTCTGCACGAATAACGCTTAATGTGGCCACTTATGACTCCTTTTTATAATCGGGCAAGGTAGCTGGATCAAAAGGCTCAATGGGATGCTGTTCAAACACCGCAGTGTAATCCTTGGCATCAGGAAATAACTCAACCATATTAATTTCCTGAACAGGACAATTAAACGTAAGTGCATAGGCTTCACGCATGGTATACCACGCACAAGCGTCCATTCGCTCATCTTTAGGTAAAAAGTCAAACGAATCAAACGAAATAGGCTCTCCAAAACGTGCGATTACCTTAGGAAAGCGCACACGCTCCCCTTTGCGTTTGATATTAGCTACATTTTCTAAACCAAGAGGAACAATAGGAGCTTTGCCCATGCGAGCAATCAATACCGCGCCAGCATGAAGTTCTGGCTTGTTACTGCCCTTGCTACGCCTGGTACCTTCCGGAAAGATACCAACCCATTCGCCATTTTTAAGCATACGAGCGGCTCGTTTCATCGCACTGCGATCGGCGGTATTTCGCTTGATAGGAAACGCTCCTGCTCGAGAGATTATTTCTCCCAGCAAGTTATTTCCCGCAACAAAAAGCGAATCACGTGCCATCAAACGCAACCACGCACGAGGACGAACCGAAAGAAAAGCAACAACCACATCAAGATACGAATAATGAGGCGCAATGAGCACTGCACCTGTTGTCTTACCCTTAAATTTATCTATCACTTCTTGGTTTTCAATTTTCATGCGGAAAAAGACACGAAAAATGAAGTTCAAAATTCCTGCAATAATATAAATTAACAGTCGTGGAACATGGTTTGTTTGATCATTGCCCATACAGGGACGATCCCAAAATTCCTCATGAACGTTAAATTTCATGAATTACATCCTTGCTTGTGCCTGAGCGCAAATCATCGCAATAATATCTTCAATGTATTTGCCCGTGGAATCTATCTGAATGGCATCTTCTGCTGGACGCAGTGGTGCTGTATCACGACTCGAATCCAATTCATCACGACGAATAATATCGGCAAGAACTTCATCGTAGTCAATAGAACCAACACCACGATCGACGTTTTGACGCACACGCCTGTGCGCGCGTTCTTCAGCTGATGCCGTCAAAAATACCTTTACCTCTGCCTGAGGAAAAACTTCCGTTCCAATATCGCGACCTTCAACGACATAGTTCCCTTGAGAACCAATGCGGCGCTGCTGTTCAAGCAACGCTTGGCGAACGGCAGGTACCGCAGAAACAGGAGAAACACTTTTATCAATTTGTGCCGTGCGAATTTCGTCAGTAATTTCCTGCCCATCAATAAACACACGACGCGGAACGGGATCTCCCTCGACATGACCAAAGCTAATTTCATGGTCGCGCGCTATTTCTCCAAGTGCTGCTTGATCATCGAGAGCTACACCATCATTGAGCGCTTTCCAAGCTACCGCGCGATACATCGCACCGGTATCAAGACAAGAAAAACCAAGATTTTTTGCTACCGCTTTTGCGACGGTAGATTTACCAGCACCCGAAGGTCCATCTATTGCAATGATCATTGAGCAAGCCCCCTTAATACATCCAAGAAACGAGGGAAGCTTACTGAAATGCAGTCAAAATCGATAATCTCTACCGCATTGTGCGAGCACAGACCAGCCAAGGCCCACGTCATGGCAAGACGATGGTCTTTGCGAGAATCGAATACCAAACCTTCAGGTATCTCCAGATCAGGTTGTCCTTCGATATAGAGATTATCGTTTTCTGCCCAGGCATTAACGCCCATAAGCTCTAGGCCCTCAATAATAGCCTCAAGACGATTAGATTCTTTTTTGGTTAATTCATTTACCCCACGAAATACCGTTATGCCCGAAGCGTGTGCTGACACGAGAGCAAGAACAGGGATTTCGTCAATTTCTGATGCAATATGCTGTGAAGGAATTTCGCAACCACGCAAATTGGGTGTATAGGCCGCTTCAATAATACCGATAGGCTCTTTGCCCTCTGCGGTAAGATAGCGAACCTCAATAGAAGCACCCATACGTTCAAGGGTGCGAATGAAACCAACGCGACCAGGGTTCAGGCTTACGTTTTCAATCTGAATTGAGCTTCCTGGCTTTAGCAATGTTGCGCAAATCAAAAATGCCGCTGATGAAGGATCGCCTGGAACATCGATTTCGTTTGCCTGCAAGGTCACAGGACCTTCTACCCATGCACGACGGAAAGCCATACCAGCCTTAACGCCAAATTCAGGCAACATCAGTTCAGTATGATTTCGCGAAATAGCGGGTTCGTTAATAACCGTTTCACCTTTAGCTCCAAGCCCCGCTAGCAGTACCGCCGTTTTAAGCTGTGCTGACGCCATAGGAGAATCATAGGTAATTGCCTTGAGGTTTGGTGTTCCCATAATGGTTACAGGAAGCGTTTCGCAAGCTTCAGGCTCAAAACGGACACCCATTTTCATTAACGGTGCAATAATGCGACGCATAGGGCGTTTCTTTAGGGAATCATCACCAGTAATTTCGACGCGAATATTCCAAGGCGCCAAAATACCCATCAAAAGACGTGCCGTTGTACCAGAATTACCACAATCGATAGGTTCGCTGGGCTGCTTTGGGCCGTTAGATCCCCAACCAGTAATACCACCTGCAAGAGAACCATCAATTTGACGCTCAAGAGCAACATTGGCACCAAGCGCCGACATTGCCGCAATAGTAGAGCGCACATCAGCGGAGTCCAACACACCCGTTAAACGAGAAGTACCTTGCGCCATAGCAGCAAACATGATGGCACGATGAGAAATCGATTTATCTCCTGGAACCACCGCAGCGCCATCCAAAGGACGCGCCAGAGGTTCTATACGAGTTGCATTTGGCGAATTCATGAGTTACTCCTTAAACAAAGGGTTGAACGAAACACTAAATCCAGCCTTGATAAGCTGAGTCGAAAGTTTACCAATATCTCCTTCATCAGTAAGAATAAGATCAAGCACCGCACTTGACGACGTAATATGATCTATATCTATAGACTGTACGTTACAACCCGCCTGTGATGCAATAGTTGTTATTTCTGCAATAATGCCAGGGCGGTTTGTAAGAGGAATACGTACTTCCAGCAAATCCTCGGTTGCAGGTACCCATTTTGCAGGCAGGGCACGACGTGCATTCGCCGCACGATCAAGTAAGGCAGTAAACTGAGGCTTATCGCCATCACGCAACGTATCCGCATAATCTTTCAGGATGGACTGAATTTCATCAAGACCCTCCACGATGGCGCTACGATTATCAAAAGCAATACCCGTCCAGAGTACGGGCGATCCTGCGGCTATGCGAGTAGAGTCCTTAAATCCACCAGCAGCCAAGCGGAACAGCGCCTCTTGGTCTCCCGCATGGCGAACCGCCAATTCAACAAGAGAAGAAGCTACAAAATGAGGAACATGGCTTACTATTGCCACTACCTCATCATGGGTATCTCGAGGAAGCGAAACTACGCGAGCACCAATGCCTGTTAGCATCTCGTGCAAATCAGCATAATCTTCGGCGGAAGTTTGTTCATCAGGACACAAAACCCAATGAGCGCCCTGGAACAAAACATCACTTGCTGCTTCAATGCCGCTCTTTTCTGAACCTGCCATCGGATGACCAGGGATATAGTTTTCAGAATGAACAAGAATGTCTTTTGCTTGCTGACTTACCAATGCCTTAGTTGAACAGGTATCGGTTACTACTCCCTGAAAATCAGCATCAGCAATCAAGGTAAAGTAGTCATGAACTACCGGTACGGGCGTTGCGATCATTACCAAATCACATTTATTCAAAGCCTGCGAAAAATCCTGTGATGCCTCATGCGGGGCCAACATGCCCTCATCAATCCACCCACGCTCTTTAGCTTGAGCAATTGCTTCTTCAGAAGAATCAACGCCAATGATATAGGAATCGGGATATGCCGCACGATACGCTATCACAAACGATGAACCAATCATTCCAAGACCGATAGTCATTATTGTTGTAAAACGCGTATTCATAATTACGAAATCCTTTTTCCTTTCTTGCGTTCGATTCTCTAATACAAATCGTCTCATTCAAAAATTTTACCATTGCTTACTTTTGTTCAGGCGCGCATCTATCCATAGAGAGCACGTACGTTCAAACCGTTCTCAAACTTATTTACCCGATGCCGTTTCTTCCGCAGCGTTTGCCGTTTTGCCCACAGCGTTTCTTAGATGGATAAGTTCCTCTTCCGACAAAACACGATAACTTCCCTTGGCAAGTCCACCTAAATCAAGAGGGCCAAATTTAGCTCGATGAAGACGAATAACAGGATGCCCCACCGCTTCGCACATGCGCTTTACCTGACGCTTTTTTCCTTCATGGATGGTAATGCTCAAAACGCTATTGCCTCTAAGGTGTTTCATAATTGAAACATTTGCAGGTGCCGTTATTCCATCATCAAGTTGCACCCCTTCACGAAGCTGCGCTAAAGCATGCTCCGTTGGCTTCCCCTTGACCAATGCGTGATATTCTTTGTCCACATGGAAAGAGGGATGAAGTAGAGCGTTTCCTAGCTCCCCATCTGTAGTAAACAGCAGCAATCCCGTAGTGTCATAGTCAAGCCTTCCAATAGGAAAAAGACTAGGATAGTCCTGTATAGGAACCAACTGTGAAACACAAGGCCTACCACGATCATCACTCATAGCAGTCAAATACCCTTCGGGTTTGTTGAGCATAAGTACTACTGTGTCGTTTTTAAGCGAAACTTGAACACCGTCAACGCTGACGCAATCTTTTTCTGGTTGAACTTTAGTACCCAACTGAGAAACGATCTCGCCATTTACCGCAACACGCCCATCCAGAATAATCTGTTCGCACGCACGCCGACTTGCTACCCCTGCACGAGCAAGAAATTTTTGCAACCTCATGAGAGATTCAGAATCAGTCATCTTCATCAAAAACCAATTCATCAAAGTTGATTTTTTCTACCGCACCTACCCCTGCAGCAAGCGCATCTGAAAGCATCGTCTGCATAGCTTCTTGCATAGATTCCGCACGAGCAAGTTGCTTTACCTGTTTTTCGGTATCGTCTTCTAAGCTGTATGCCTCATCTTCAGGCCGCACCACGTTAAGTCTCTCGGCAATGAAGGTGCGTGTTTCTTCATCGGGCGCGAAAGATTCAAGCGGGGGCAGATCAGCAACAGAGCGCAAACCGAACTTCTCCAAAAACGTTCGCGTTGTCGCATACAAAACAGGATTTCTAGGAGCATCTTGGGTTCCCGCTTCTCGCAACAACCCCTTTTCCACTAATGAATTAATAGAGCTGTCCGAACTTACCCCGCGAACTGAAGCAACCCCGTTGCGCGTAATAGGCTGACAATAAGCAACCACCGCTAGGGTTTCAAGTGCTGCCTGAGATAGTTTACGAGTATCCCAAGACACTACGTATTTTTCTATAAGCTCATGATATCGAGGGTGTGAATACAAACGCCACCCACCTGCTACTTCACGCAGCTGAATACCGCGCTCGTCTTTTTCCAGGAGTTGTTGTAACTCCTCTAGGGCTGCTTGGATACGAGCAGGTTGCACCTCAAGCATGTCAGCAAACGTAAGTACGGTTACGGGCTCATCGGTCACAAACAACATTGCTTCGAGGGCGCCTAAGAGCCAGGATTTTTCTGACTCCTGTATGGGTGACTCCTGAATTTCAGGTTCTTGCATTTCGGATTCCTGCATTATTCATCCTCTAATACCGAATCGAACTCATTATCTTCATCTAGTATTTGACGACTTCCACCTTCAACATACCGTATCTCTATATCGCCAAATAATTCATCTTGACGCAATGAAACCATATTGCGTTTAAACAATTCCAATACCGCCAAAAAGGTAACAACAATAAGATGAGGATCATCATTACTAGAAACAAAATCGGAAAAGTGCGCTCCACCTTGTTCACACACGCGATCGTAAACACTTCTTACCTGAGTTTCTACTGGGATTACACGAGCTGCAATATGCTCAGATTCAAGCAAAAAGACATCACGTCGCGCTATGCATGCCGCACAAAGTTGCCCAAGCTGCTCTATCTGTACCCCTTTTAAATAATCGGGAACCAACGTTAAAAAGGAACGATCTGGACCAAAAGGACGTGCATGCATCCGCTCTTCTGCATCATAGCGACTCTGAAGAGCGCTTGCCGCATTCTTGAACTTTTTATACTCCAATAAATGCTCAACCAGAGTATCACGCATTTCACTTGGAGAAAGGTCTTCATATTCCTCTTCAAGTTTTTCCGCTTCATCATGCGGGATTAAACTAGCTGCTTTAATTTCCAGCAGTGTTGAAGCAACCAACAAAAAGTCGCTTGCCACATCCAAGTCAACGTTTTTCATATGTTGAACTTCGGCCAGATACTGATCGGTAATTTCCGATAACGAAATAGAGCCAATATTAACTTTTTGGCGACTCACCAAATAGAGCAACAGATCAAAAGGTCCCTCAAAGCTTTCTATGCGAACGCGATACGACATCTATTCGAGCCCCTCAAAGTTGTTCTGTCGAAGTGCTTCATATATTCCCAAGGCCGCTGCATTTGACAGATTAAGAGAACGCAAACCCTCGCGCATGGGAATACGCACGCATTCATCTTTGTGTGCCTCTAATACATCATCATCTATTCCGCGGCTTTCGCGACCAAAGATAAGGTACACTTCCCCTTCATAGGTTTCATCACTGTAGGTTTTATCTGCTTTGCCAGTGAAAAAATACATTTTCTTACCCGCGTTGTCTTCCAAAAACTGCGGTACGCTAGCATGGCGAACAATTCGCACCTTATCCCAATAATCAAGGCCAGCACGCGCTAAATTGCGTTGTGTTGCACGAAACCCCATGGGTTCCACCAAATGTAGCGTTGCACCAGTACAAGCACATGTTCGAGCAATATTTCCTGTATTCTGAGGAATTTCTGGCTCAAACAGCACTACATGCAAGTCAAGACTCACGACAGTGCCTCCTTGCTCTTTTTCATTTCCTCTTCTATTTCCTCAGAAAGCATAATCCATTCTTCTTCATGGGCAGCCAAGGATGCTTTTAATTGCGCATGCTCAGCTATAACATCACTTGATGCGTCTTCATTCATATAGAAATCAGGATCCGCCAACAAAGCTAAAATTTCATCCATGCGCTTAGATTCGCGCTCAATAAGTTTATCGAGCTCTGCCACACGTTTACGCTGAGTTTTAAGTGCCGCATACACACGATTTCGTGCTTGTGCTTCTAAGCGCTTTTGCTCTTTTGTTTTGGGAGCCGAACCCTTCGGTGCAGTCAGGCCATCGGTTGAAGTTTTTCCACCTTGCAAGCCTTGAGAAGCCATATTAGAAATCTGATTGCTTTGCGGATTCGAATCGCTCTTTTTGGCAAAAGCACCTGAAGCTGCCTGCGCTGGCGCCTTAATTGCGCGATTAGTTTGTTTAGTGGCATTGGAAGCAGAAAAACGCGAAGATCCTTCCGCACTAGCTTGCGCTTCCTGCTCTGTCTTGAACAGGTAGTAATCATAATCGCCCGCAAACGAGGTTACTTTTCCTGGTTTTATTTCGATAATGCGATTAGCAACCGATCGAATAAGATGCCTATCGTGGGTAATTAAAACGATAGTGCCTTCAAAGTGCTGCAGGGCCTGTTCAAGAATATCCGCACTTGCAATATCAAGATGGTTGGTTGGCTCGTCTAAGCAAAGCAAAGGTTTTGGCGCCACCAACATTTTGGCTAAAGCAAGACGGCACTTTTCTCCACCAGAAAGAACCGAAACCTTTTTATCCACATCATCGTTTTGAAACAGAAATGACCCCAACAAGGTGCGAACTTGAGAAATACTCCAACCTGGAGCAACGCTGTCCAATTCCTCAAACACCGTATTACCAGGATGCAGTTCTTCTAGCTGATGCTGGGCAAAATAAGTTTTGCTCACGTGTGTTCCATATCGTATGGAACCAGCATCAGGCTCAAGAACCCCTGCGATCATTTTCAGCAATGTGGACTTACCCGCACCATTCGGGCCTACCAACGCTACCTTTTCACCACGGTAGAGCGATAAATCCAACCCGTCATATATTACTTTTTCACCAAATGCCTTGTGAATGTCTTTGATTTCCACCACAAGATCGCCAGTGCGCGGAGGCTGCTGGAAATTAAAATGAACGCTTTTACGCTCTGGCGGAACTTGAATGATTTCCATGCGTTCAATTTTTCTAATACGATCTTGCACTTGCTTAGCTTTAGTAGGCTTATAGCGAAACCTATCAATAAATGCCTGCATGCGAGCAATTTCTTCAGCTTGTCGAGCAGCTTGTTCTTTCAGTTTTTCTATACGCTCTTCACGCTGTTGCAAGTACGCAGAATAATTGCCTTTATACAGCTGAACATGACCCAGATCGATCTCAGCAACACGATCCACCATATTGTCCAAAAAGTCACGGTCGTGGCTAACTACGATTACGCTACCAGAATAACTGCGCAAAAACCCTTCTAACCAACGAACACTTTCAAGATCAAGATGGTTGGTAGGCTCGTCCAACAAAAGAACTTCAGGATTGCGGGTAAGAAGTTTGGCAAGTGCAATTCGCATTTGCCAACCACCAGAAAAATCGGTGGTCAATCGTTCCATGTCGTCTTCACCGAATCCAAGACCAAATAAAACCGCACGTACGCGCGATTCTAATTCATAGCCACCCATAGATTCGTAGACATCGCGCGCCCTACCATAAGCAGAAAGCTGTTGTTCAGTGGGGTTATCCCCCAAAGCAAGCTCTAAACTGCGCACTTTCTTTTCTTGACGCATGATTTCATACTGAGCAGACAACACCTCTTCAAAAATGGGATTCTCACCCATTTCGATGGCTTCCTGCTCTAAATAGCCTACTTTAGCTCCTTTAGCAAATAAAACGCGGCCACTATCGGCATCTTCATGACCTGTAATGATATTGAGCAGCGTAGTTTTACCTGCCCCATTAGGGCCTACCAAAGCAAGACGATCATGCTCTTCAAGCTTGAAGGTTACATCAGAAAATAACGTTCGAGATCCGAACGATTTGGTTATATGTTCTAGTTGCAAAATCATAACGATTAATTATAGCAACGTTCAGCCATAGCTGAGCGCGCACAATTAATCAATAAAAATATGATCCGTATTGGATAGATCAAGTTTATGATCACGAACAAAATCAATAAAGTGATCAACGCAATAAGGCCGATAATTCTTTTCGCTAAATATTAAATAAACCATATGCGAAAAACGACGCTGTTCTTCGGCGTTGTTGTACAGTGGCTTAATCACAATATCGTCTACCGTATGCGGGAAGAATGTATCCAGCATAACCGCATAATCAGAGCCTGTTGCAGCAAGACCTGCCAAGATAGATTCATCTTCGTACGAATAGCGAACGTTTTCCACGCCATAACTATCAAGAAGTCGCTTTACCGACGCACCCAAAGGCACTTCTTCGCGATAGGAAATAATAGACTGCCCAATTAAATCCTCAGGAGTTAAGAATGGCTTTGCGGCAAGCGGAGAATCTGGATTCATCGATACCACAAGAAGCTGTTCTGCCACTGGGATCTTCTGGATACCCGTTTCCGAACCATCGCAAGCACAAAACGCTACATCGTGCTTTCCTTCATAGATGCCAGCTATTAATTCTTGAGAAGGCCTTTGGTTAATATCGAAAACCGTCTCATGGTCGTTGCTTGATAAATACAACTTCAATAAACGTGGTAAATAATCAGACTGCAAGGTAACAATACAACCAATATCGATCGTACCTCCGTCACCTTCGCCAGAATACCCCTTCATGATGGCAATGCCTTTATCCAGCTGCTCAAGCGAAGCATTTACATACTCCAGAAACTCAGAGCCATATTTCGTTAACTCAACATTGCGACCTGCTTTTTGAAAAAGGGAAACACCCAACTCTTGTTCGAGCGACGAAATAGAGCCCGACAACGTAGGCTGCGTAATAAATAACTCTTTAGCAGCACGGGTATAATGCTGCAGTTCTGCTAGTTTTCGAAAATAATACAGCTGAGATAGATTCATGCCTCGTACACCTCTGGAATGAATTAATACACAGAAATTATAACGTAATACCGATAGATTGGTCACAATTCATAAGAAAGAGCCCAATTTAATACAAGAAGAGACCTCGGCTATGCCGAGGTCTCCCGAAAACCCTTGTCGATTCGAGCTTGATAACGCTCTTGCAAGTGAGTTAGCAGAGTATCTTGTTTAAACGTTATTTAGTCTTCACGAAGCTTTTCCATAGCGCTGTAGCCAAACTGACGCTTGAATGCAGCCATTGCAACAATGGACATCAAAATTTCTACGCAGCTTACTACAAGCAGGAGGATCATCATAATCCAAACAGCGCTTGCCTCACCAACAGCGGTAGTCATGCTACCAACGATGAAGGGCAGGAATACTGATGCGAAGCCCATGAAGGTGTAGTACATACCTACATTACGGCCACGAGGACCTGGGCACATCATCTGACGCAAGGAAACACCCGTCTGGAGCATGCCGCCTGCAGCGGAGAAGCCCAGAACAGCAATAGCAACGTAAACAACACCAGCGCCAAGACCAAGAGGCAAAGCGATGATTACGAGTGCAAGAGCTGCTGCACCCAAAATAGAGTCAAACAGAATAACCTTCAGTGGCGACCAGCGAAGCTTACCCATGATCCAGGCCCAGAACAGAACAGCAATGATCGAACCAGCAGTATAAATAGAAGTCAAACCTGCTGCAGCTACGGGATCGAGACCAAGGTTGGTAATACCGAACTGCTTGGTGTATTGCTGAGCACCATACATTACGAACATGATGGTAAAGCCGAAGAACAAGGTAACAAACTGAATAAGAGCATTTGGCTGCTCGATCATAGCATCCTTAGCTGCCTGAATTTCAGCTTCAGCCTTGTTCTTTGCAGCAGAACTATCATCGTCTCCAGTTGCCATCTTACGTTCATCGTCATAAATAAAGGGCGTAAAGATTGCCATTACGGTAGCAATGATAGACATAACGATAGGAATCCAGATGTTGATCTGCCACGTATCGCCAGCATTCATAGCTGCCAAGAGAGGATACACAATACCAGACAGGGAGATAACTGCCTTGATACCAATAGTCGTGGAAGCAGAATACTTAGGATTTGCTTCAGCAACTGCTGGGTAGAGCGATCCATCCCAGAAACCAGACGTTGCAACACCAGAGAGGAAGCCTGCTATACAAGCAATAGTTGCATCAGTCGTGGTAAGCATAATAACGAACGAAATGATGTAGAGAATACCGCCGCCAACAGCCATAATCTTACGGCCAATGCGGTCAGAAATTTCGCCACCAATCCAAACACTTACAAATTTACCAACGCCGGTCCAGGTGATAGCCATAGAAACTGCTGCAGCACCTGCAGCTGCATCGGTAAATCCCCACTGAGTGTAGAAATTAACTTGATTTTGGCTGAAGATAATTGCTTGCACGCCGTGTGTTAAATAACACATATATACAGTAGCGATAGCAAACAAGTACTTCGTAGCTTGTTTAGCTGCACTCATCATTCTCCCCTTTCCTTAAAATGATTAAGTACAAAAGAAATTCCATAACCCTCTCCAAACCTATGGAATTCCTATCACCAAATGAACATGTTATGTATTCAAAATTTATAAGTCCAATAAATACCGTGAATGCATACTCGTCTTATCTATAAAAATTTTTTTAATAGCTTATAACAAAAATGATATGGATTTTCCTATAAGTCCTTATTAACTTACCTTTTCTTTAGTAAACACAAAGACCCGCATCGAAATGATGCAGGTCTTTGGAATTACATAAAATTATGTATTTGCCTATAAGGCGAAGATCTTAGCCAAAACGGTATTCGATACCCATGGTTGGTTGAGGATACTCCCACTTCTCGAGAATGGTTTCACCACAGATCATGCGGCAAGTACCGCATTCGAGGCAACCAGCATAGTCAAAGATTGGCTCGTCGCCTTCTGCTGGCATCTTGTACAGTGCAGCTGGGCAGCACATAACAAGCTTCTGGAATTCAGGATCGGAAGCCTTAACGCCTTCCTTGATCTTGATATGAGCATTTTCCTCATCAACATTGAACTTGTTGAGAGAAAGCTTCTCGTCGACGTTAACAGTGATATCGATCATAGAGCCTTCACACCCTTCATAGCAACCTTAGCAAGCTTGAACAGACCCTGCTTCTTTACAGGAGGCAAAGCGATCTTCATTACGTGCTGGCGAGGCTCACCGTCTACCATGAACAAAGGAGTCATGATGTCGCGGATCATTTCAGGATAACCACGGAACATACCTGGGCAGTTCTCCAAGAACTCAGGTGCATCCTGGTACATCTTCATGTCGCGCATTACGAAAGAGTTATCCAACATGGTCTTGTAATCGGACAAACCAGCCTTAGAAGTGTCACCTGCATCAAGAGCCTTAATAGCAGCCTTAGCAGCAATTTCGCCAGAAGCAACAGCTAAGTCCATACCGCGAACAGTATAGCCAAGGTTCATGCACAACATGGCAGCATCGCCAGCTACCAAAACGCCGTCACCAACGATTTCTGGCATCATCTTCAAGCCACCTTCAGGAACAACGTGACCAGAATATTCAACCGTCTTACCGCCAGCAATCAAAGGCTTGATTTCAGGACGATTCTTAAAGTTTTCAAGCATCTGATATACAGGGATATCCTGCTTCAAAACTTCGCTCATGGTTGCAACAATACCTACGGAAACAGATTCCTGGTTTGCGTAGATAAATGCACCACCGATGATACCGTTAGAGCAATCGCCAGCGAACAGCCAAGAAGCACCTTCGCCTGGGTTGCACAGGAAACGGCTTTCAATAACGTCAGCAGGAAGCTCAATGGTTTCCTTAGCGCCAACTGCTACCTGATGAATTGCAGGAGCCTTCTTGGAAAGACCCGCCTTAGAAGTAAGCAAGGAATTTACACCGTCTGCAAGAATTACTACATCGGAAGTAATTGCATCACCAAATGCGTCAATACCCTTTACCTTACCGTCTTCGATAATGAGGTTTTCTACTGCAATACCATAAATGTATTCAGCACCAGCATTTTCAGCCTGTTCTGCAAGCCACTGGTCAAAGGGGCCACGCAATACGGTGTAAGATTCTTTACCTGCTTCTTCGAGTTCACGCGCAGAGTAATCTACCGTGAAGTTAGAATCAGGCGACATAAGCGAAATACGCTCATGGGTAACTTTACGCTGCAAAGGAGCTTCCTCGTAATTTGGGAAGACCTTGGCGAGCGAATGCGTGTAAATACGACCGCCCGTCATGTTCTTAGCGCCAGCGTAGTTACCACGCTCGACAACAAGAACCGACTTGCCGGCGGACGCGAGGGTATAAGCAGCTACGTTACCAGCGCAGCCAGCACCCACGACAATCGCGTCAAAATCGGACATGCTTTTCCTTTCAGAGAGCGAACAAAAAAACAGGGCGCAGAAAACCTGCGCCCTGCAATAATAAGCTTTTTTTTACAGCTTTTCAATCAAAGCAGGAAGAACCTTGTAAATGTCACCTACAAGACCGTAGTCGGCCTGCTTGAAGATAGGTGCGTTCTGATCCTTGTTGATTGCGATGATGGTGTCAGCACCCTGAACGCCTACCATGTGCTGCATCTGGCCGGAGATGCCCAAAGCGAAGTATGCCTTAGGAGCGAGCTGCAAACCAGAAACGCCGATGTAGAGGTTACGAGGCATCCAGTCAACGTTCTCAGCGAGAGGACGAGAGCAACCAAGTTCGCCGCCAACCTTAGCGCAAAGGTCGCGAGCCATCTGGAGGTCTTCCTCAGCACCGAAGCCACGACCAGCACCAACAACAACGTCACACTTGGTGAGGTCAGCACCCTCACGAGGAACTTCCTTAGTACCGCGAAGCACGAGAGGCTTCTCAGGAGCGGTGTATGCAATGGTTTCAACGTCGTCAGAACCAGTTGCTTCTGCGTCAGCAAAGCAAGTAGCAGCTACGGTATAGATCTTAGCGCCAGTTGCCTTCTGCTTGGTGGATGCGAGACCGCCGAAGTACATGTTGGAAACGGTGTCGCCATCGATTGCTGCTACGTCAGAGATAACAGCAGTGCCGAGCTTAGCAGCCAAAAGACCAGCAAGGATCTTGTTGCGAGGAGTAGGCTCAACGAATACTACGTCAGGCTGAGCTGCATCATAAGCAGCCTGTACGCCAGCAGCAGCGTTTTCTACAGGCTCGCCAGCAGGAAGCTCAACGTCATAAGCCTTATCAGCAACACCCGTAAGAGGAGCACCCTTTACGACTGCCAATACTACTTCGTCGGCGATAGAACGTGCACCAGCGCAAAGAGCGCGCTGAGCGTCGGTGGTTTCTGCAAGAACAAATGCTTTCATGTTTTAGTACCGCCTTCTCTTTACTATTTAAGTGCCTCAGCAACAGCGGCTGCAAATGCGTCGATGTCGCCTTCTTCAAAGATCTGCTGCTTACGAGGTGCGAGTTCAGGAGCCTTGATCTCCTCAATCTCTACCTTGGTGTCGAGAGCACCAGCGAGGTCCTCAACCGTGGAAGGCTTCTTGCCAGCTGCAAGAATCTCACGCATGCCAGGGATGCGAGGTTCACCAATGGAAGGAGATACAGATACTACTGCAGGAAGAGGAACTTCAATCTCTTCTACTTCTTCTTCAAGGGTGCGCTCTACAACGAGCTTGTCGCCCTCAGCAGTGATGGAGGTAACCTCATTGATGGTAGGTACACCGAGAGCAGCTGCGAGCTGTACGTTTACCTGACCAGCATAGAAGTCAGCAGAACCGTCACCAGTGAGGATTACGTCGTAGTCAGAGCACTTCTCGTCGATGATGCCCTTGAGAACCTGTGCAGTTGCATAAGAGTCTGCGGTTTCCAGGGAGTCATCAGCAACCATGAAGAGCTCGTCAACGCCGCGGGACAGGATGTCCTTCTTCAGCTTAGCGTCGGTAGCCTTAGTGGTGGCAGCACTGATTACAACTATCTGACCATCGTTAGCAGCAGCGAGCTGAGCTGCAGCTTCGATAGCATTCTTGTCGTAGGCAGAAATAATCTGGTGAGCCTTAGAGTAGTCGAGCGAACGATCACCAGCAACAAAGATGTCCTGGTCGTCAGCAACTACCTTTACTGCGACAACAATTTTCATAACTTTCTTGCTCCTATTCTCCTTGTATTCCTACAAAAGGGAGTTTAACGCTACGTGTGTGTTGATTACTTGTAAGCCTTCGGAACTGCACGACCAGCGATGTAATCCATAACCTCGCACGTACCGCCAGCAAGCATATTACCACGAAGGTCACGCCAAATGCGACCCACACGAACTTCGTCAGTATAGCCAAGACCGCCGTAAATCTCAATGCAGTTGTCTGCTACCTGAAGGTGAGCACGGGTGCCCCAAGACTTCAACATAGCGATGTCAGCATTGATGGACTCACCCTGGTCAAGCTTCCAGAGGCAGTAGTAGAGCCACCAGCGAGACTGCTGAAGGATCTTTTCGTTCTCAGTGATGAGGTCCTGAACACGAGGATTGGTGATAATTGGCTTATTGAAAGCAATACGATCCTTTGCGTACTGAACTGCGTCGTTCTGAGCAGCCTGTGCAAGACCGAGGCCCTGAGCTACAACGAGGCAACGTTCGAACTCGAAGTTCTTCATGAGCAGCAACCAGCCTTCGCCAGCACCACCAATACGCTGATCCTCAGTTACAACAACGTTGTCGAAGAATACGTCTACGAAAGGAACAGTGTGCTGACCGAGCTTGGTCAGATGAGCGGTAGAAACACCTTCGGTTTCGCGCTTTACGAGCCACAAAGACATATCGCGGTTTTCACGAGCAGGATCCTCGTCCTTGCAGATTACCAAGAGGTAAGGTACGTCAGCACCGTTGGTAACCCAAGTCTTCTGACCGTTGAGTACGTAAGTACCGTCAGCCTGCTTCTTAGAGGTCATGGTCATGCCCTGGTTGTCGGAACCAGCAGCTGGCTCGGAAAGGCAGAGTGCTGCTACAGACTGACCAGACTTTTCATATTCTTCCATGATGACAGAGGACTGTTCAGGAGTGCCGAACTCAGCAAGGTCAGCGCAAGCGAGCATACCAGTCATGAAAGGAGTCATTGCGCCGGTGAACTCATAAAGCTTTTCGGTCATAAGACCCAGGGTAACGTGATCCGTTGGGATACCGCCTACTTCCTCAGGAAGGCCCATGAATGGGAAGCCAGCGTCACGATAAGCATCCTGAGCTTCTGCGGAAACCTGATGGTTTTCGTACATCTGCCTTACAGACTCATCGTCGAAATAGCGATCAGCGTATTCCTTGAGGGATTCAACAAGGAGCTGCTGCTCGTCGGTAAGACCAAAATCCATAATCTTCTCCTTCTCCTCGTCTTCATAGAAAAGACGAACGTAGTCCTGGCAGCACAAAATGCCAGAAAACGGACTTTCTGATTCCACAAGTTTAAGCGCAAACCGCAATCCGTCCAACCAGAAATAGTTAACTGACCCTAAGAAATTACCAATTTATACCTCTGGTTTTTATAGGCTAAGACTATCAATGGGGAAAATCGACACGCCTAACCCTGCAGAAAAAATGCATTTATATATTAGTAGTAATTTTGAAAAATCATCACTACATCAAGAAAAGTAACATTGAAGAATCATTTATTTCTTTTTATCGAATTGCCTGAATTTTGAATCAAATACCCCTCGGTGAATATATTTCACTTCTAGCATGTACCAGAGAAATGAATAGGCCATTTATCCAAAGGAAAACAACGTTCGTCCTAAACGATAGAGCGCACCTATGAAAACAACATATTTAAACGTCTATATCCTATTGGACACTCTCAAGCGCACGAATGATAAACTAGCTCGTAGCGGAATATCCGGAATCTGCCGCATAAGGGTTAAACCGGAGCTGTTCGGCTCCAACTCACAAACCGATTAGGAGGGTTTATGAATCCGAATGCAACCATTACCGACGAGCAGTTTAAGCAGTACCTCAAAGAGGTACGCGAAATGGTCGAAGGTCCTTACACTGAATGGCAGAAGGAGATCGAGGTAACCAACACGTTCCCCGAGAAGTTCTACCAGTCCAACATTGAGCACAACATTTATCGTTTCTCTCTCCCTGTAGAGTACGGTGGATGGGGCCTCAATGAGAAGGAAATCCTTCAGGTACAGGAAGAGTTCTCTCGTGGTCCTTCGGGCATGCGTATGCACATGCACTATGCATCTGACCTGAACTGGCGTATCCTTGACGACTTCGGTCAGCCAGAAATCAAAGAGAAGTATATGCCTCTCTTCCAGGACAAGACCATCTTCACCAACTTCGCTCTCACCGAGAAGTCTGGCGGCACTGGTGCTGACCTTCACTCCACCGCTGTATGGGACGAAGAAAAGGGCAAGTGGATCCTTAACGGTGAAAAGTGGCTCATCTCCCACACTGACTGCTCTCAGTTCTCTTACGTAATTTGCGTAACCGACCCTGACAAGAAGGGCGACGATCGTCTGTCTGCCTTCTTTGTACCAATGGACAAGCCTGGTTTCGAACTCGTACCAATGCCTCATATGATGGGCTGCCGTGGTTCCGGCCACACCGGTCTGAAGTTCACCAACGTTGAACTCGAGCCAGAATTGATGCTCGGCAAGCGTGGCGAAGGCATGAAGGTTGCTATGCACTCCCTCGCTGTATCTCGTGTTCACATTGCTACTTCTAACCTCGGTATTTCTCAGCGCATGTTCGAAATGTCCATCGCTCGTGCTCGCGACCGTGTAACCTTCGGTAAGCCGATCATCAAGCGTCAGGCAATCCGCGTTAAGCTCGCTAACATGCAGATGATGATCCATGCACTCCGCTGCTGCATCATCGACTTCTGCGACGACTTCGATCTCGATCCAGAAGGCGAGTACATTTCTGAGAAGGCTGCAATCTGCAAGCTCTTCTCTATCGACACCGTTCGTCTCGTTTCCGACGAGATGCTTGAGATCTTCGGTGGCGACGGTTACTTCGAGGACTCCCCTTATGGTCCTACCGAGCTTCTTTACCGCGACTGCCGCGCTATGTGGCTCGAGGAAGGCGCTCCTACCGTACAGCGCATCACCATCGCTAAGGGTATTGAAGATCACGACGGTACCCTCGAGTATCAGACCTGGATCGCTGGCTCTAAGCTCGACTAGTTCTAGTTCTGACTCAAACACCAAGATTTTCTCTTGGCTAGATTCCGGGAAAGCGGGAAGCGAAAGCTTCCCGCTTTTTTATTGGTTCCCTTAAGCGCTCTAAAGAATGCTAAGCCGCCCTACTCTAGATCGCTTTTGCGATAGCCTAAATTCGCCTGGACTTTTTCCTGGAATCTAATTGACGCAAGTACAGCAAGCACAAAATCTATTGACGCGAATACTCCTGCAATACATTTTTAAGAGCCCCAATCGCAGTCCATTGCTCATTCTTTAAAGGAATACCCAAAGAAATGGTGTATTTGGTTTGCTCTGAAAGTGGAATTTGTATGAGAGAATCATCAATACCAAAAGCAACATTGAGTATATTTGTAGGGCAAAATACCGCTCCTAAGCCTTCCTGCGCCATACCTAATAGCGTTCCCATATTTTCACTCGTAGCCACAATAGATGGCTTGATTCCAGCATTGCGCAACACTGAATACGCTATTCGTCCCGCTATATCATCAAGCGTACCTAAGACAAAGGGGCAATCACCCAAAACAGCTATGCCCTGAGATGCCACTTTCTGCTTCGCCTCTTCAGCAGGCATACCACAAACCTGCTCTAACACGTCTTTATGAAGTGCTAATACAATTTCTTCCTGATACACAGGAAATAGTTCTACTCCTGGATGAATATCTTCAAATCGAGCAATTACCGCATCAACTTCAGCATGCTCTGCCATACGGAGCAGTTCCCTATTCGTTCCTTCGATCAATTTAATTTGAACTTTAGGAAGCTGTTCGCGTATACGCTTTACCACAAAAGGCATTATTGTTCTGCTCCGAAGATGAGAAATGGCAATTTTTAGCACCCCTACTCCACTGCCCGTTACTTCACCAATCTGGCGCATCATATCTTGTTGTGCTTGTCTTTGTTCCCGCGCATAAAGAAGAAACACCATACCTGCTGGCGTTAAAGTCAACGGATTACTCCGCGTAACTAGCTTCACATCGAGCGATTTTTCTAGCGCATTCAAACGTGCACTTAATGTTTGCTGAGACATTTGCAGGAGTTCTGATGCTTTAGTAAAACTTTCCTGCTCTGAAAGCGTTATAAACCAATCCCAATCATCCAGCGCCATAACAGACAGGCTTCCTTTCATCGGGGACTAACAACCGTTATCCAAAAATTTTTGTACCTCTACAAAATATATTTTTAGTTTGTCACATTTTTCTTACAAGCTCACGTAAAATATTCAAATCAAATTTATGAATTATCCATATTCGGAAAGGATGGGTTATGAAGAAAAAGCTTCTTGCCATCGTAACTACCGCATTTGTAGCCGCATTGGCTTTTGCGTTAGTTGGCTGTGGCGGAAACAGTGACTCTGGCGAATCAGGAAGCTCCTCTCCTGAACTTCGCTTCGTAACTGGTGGCGAATCTGGCACTTACTATGCATACGGCACTGTTCTTGCACAGTACTCCACCAACAATGCTGACGTACCAGTAAACGCTCTTTCCAGCGAAGGTTCTAAGGCAAACATTGAAGCACTTCAGAACAACGAAGCAGAACTTGCTTTCTGCCAGTCTGACGTAACTACCTATGCATATGAAGGCACCAGCCTCTTTGACGGTGCTCCTTATAAGGACTTCTCCGTAGTTGCAGCTCTTTATGGTGAACAGGTACAAATCGTAACCTGCAATCCTGACATCAAGACCGTAGCAGACCTTAAGGGCAAGACCGTTTCTATTGGCGCTGCAAACTCTGGCGTATACTTCAACGCAATTGACATCCTTGGCGCTTATGGCATGACAGAAGACGATATTAATGCGGTATATCAGAACTTTGCTGACTCTGCTGACTCTTTGAAGAACGACAAGATTGATGCTGCCTTCATTACCGCAGGCGCACCAACTACTGCAATTTCTGACCTCACTACCTCTAAGCAGGCATATTTGGTATCTATGGACGCAGAACACATTGCTGCACTCCAGGAAACCTCTCCTTACTATGCTGAATCCACTATTCCAGCTGGCACCTACAACGGCATGGAAGAAGACTGCACCACGGTAGCAGTTTTGGCAGTAGTTCTTGCTAATGACTCTGTTGATCAGGATGCGGTATACAACTTCACCAAGTCCATCTTCGATGGTGCTGAAGCACAGCCCGATGCACACGCTAAGTATGCTGAGTTGAACTTGGAAGAAGCAGCTTCTATCACCTCTGTTCCTTATGCTGCTGGTGCTGCTAAGTACTACGAAGAACAGGGCATTGAGGTAGCTACTAAATAAAGCTTCCACCAGGATCTCTACGAAAGATCCTCACTATAAGTAATCAATCTTTTTGATACTTACCTTCATCAGGGCTGCTGCAAAGAAATTTGCTTCAGCCCTGATAGGCTTTTTGCCCTCGAAGATCATGATCAAGGAGACTACGTGAGTATATTTAAGAAAAAAGAAAAGGTCGAAGAACCTGTCGTAAGCACTTCAGCATCAGGCAACGAAGAGGTTGATGCTGAAGCTATTATGCGTAAATACGACAAAGAATCGAACACCCGTATCTGGGAAGGCGCTCCCAAAATTGTTATTACGGGTGTTATGGTTGCTTTTTCTGTTTACTGCTTATGCATGACCTTGTTTAGCTTAGAGCAGGCAGAAACACGCCTTGCTCGCTTTGTTGCTGGTATTATCATTATTGGATACCTTATGTATCCTGCCAGCAAAACTGATGCCCGCGTCAATCATATTCCCTGGTACGACATTGTCTTGATGGTAATTGGTGCTGGCGCTTTCCTGTACTATTCCTTCAACACCGTTGATATTTTGATGATGGGTACTCGTATTGGTACCTTAGAAGTAGTACTGGGTATTTTGGGTATTTTGGTTTTGGTAGAACTATGCCGACGCTGCGTTGGTATTCCTATTATCATCGTTGTAGGCTGCCTGCTTATCTATGCCCTGTATTGGCAATTCAGCTACAACGGCGATGCGTATCGTACTATTTCAAACGTTATTCAAAAGCTCTTCTATACCACAAGCGGCGTTATTGGCACCCCAACTAACGTCTGCTATACCTACATCGTCCTCTTTATTATTTTCGGTGCCTTCCTTGAACGTACCGGTATTGCAAACTTCTTCATTTCCTTTGCAAACCGCATTGCAGGCTGGTCTTCTGGCGGTCCTGCAAAGGTAGCAGTTATTTCTTCTGCTCTTTGTGGTATGGTTTCTGGCTCTTCAGTAGGTAATACCGTAACTACTGGTTCGGTAACCATTCCCATGATGAAAAAGACGGGCTATCGTCCTGAATTTGCTGGTGCAGTAGAAGCCGCTTCATCTACTGGTGGTCAGATCATGCCACCTATCATGGGCGCTGCAGCATTCTTGATGGCAGAGTACATGGGTATCCCCTATATCCAAGTAGCCACCATTGCTATCATTCCTGCAATCTTGTACTTCACTGGTATTTTCTGGACCGTACACCTAGAAGCAAAGAAGCGTGGTTTAAAGGGTATTCCTATCAAGGATCTTCCTTCTTGGATTTACCTGCTTAAAAATTGCTACCTTATCATTCCATTGGTACTGCTGGTATGGATCGTATCTGCTGGCATTTACACCATGGCCATGTCGGCTGCAATTTCTATTCTTGCCGCCTTGGTTATTGGCTTTATCCACTTTTTCCTTACCAACTGGCAAGAGCGCACCGAAGAAGATACCTTCGGAAGCGTTTTGTTGGAAACAAGCCGTGCAGCATTGCTGAGCATGCTCGATGCGTTTGCTGCAGGCGCTCGTAACAGCATCGCTGTTGGTGTTGCTTGCGCTTTGGCAGGTTTGATTGCTGGCTGCATTACCTTCACCGGTCTTGCATCCACCATCATTAACGTCATCGTTCTTGCTGCAGGCGATTACCTCATCATTGGTTTGATTCTTACCATGCTGTGCTGCATTGTTTTGGGCATGGGCGTTCCTACCACCGCAAACTACTGCATCATGGCTGCAACCTGCGCACCAATTCTGATTCAGCTTGGCGTGCCACTGGTATGCGCTCACTTCTTCGTATTCTACTTTGGTATCTTGGCAGACATTACCCCTCCTGTCGCACTGGCAGCATACGCGGGTAGTGCTATTGCTAAATCGCGTCCTATGCGCACCGCATTCAATGCAACGCGCTTGGGTATTGCAGCCTATATTATTCCGTTCATCTTCGCCTTCTTCCCCGCAATGATTATGCAGGGCGAAGTTGAAATTCCTATTTGGCTTGCAATTCTCAACACGGTAATGGCAGGATGCGGCTTGTACAGCATCGCTGCAGGTCTTCAGGGCTACCTTTTCCAAAAGATCAACCCTGTATTCCGCGTAATCTCCGTTATTGCTGGTGTTGTAATCATGATTCCTATCGGATCAGTTAACGAAATGTACACCATCGTTATTAATCTCGTTGGTTTTGCAATTATTGCTGTAATCACCTTTATTCAGCGAGCATTAGGAAAGCGCAATGGTGGCGGATCTGATGACAACGATCAGAATTCCGATTCAGCACAAACACCCTCTACTCAAGCAGCTTAATTTCATTTGCTCTTAGGCTATCGCGATCATAAAAGTCATGGTAGCCTAAGGTAATCTTTCAAAACGCCTTATCAACTACCAATGTAAGGAATTACGTATGAGCGATATTAAAACCATTTGGGTAACAGGCTCAAAGGGCTTCATCGGTGGCGAATTGGTTCGACGCCTGCAAAGTTTAGGCAGCTACCGTGTAGTTGGAACGGATACTGAACTGAGCGTTACCGACGCAGAACGTCTCCAGGCATTTGCGCTTGAATTACAGCCTGATGTCATCATCAATTCTGCAGGTATTTCACGTGGCGCTACTGGAATCAGCAACCGTATTAAAGCCTACGAAACAAACGCGATCGGCGCTATGAATGTTGCCATTGCCGCAAACACCGTAGGAGCACATATGGTTCAGATTTCTACCGACGACGTATATCCTCAGCGCATGGCTGAACCTGCAAATGAGTTCGATACTCCCCACCCAGAAACTCCCTACGGCAAATCAAAACGTGCAGGCGAAGTTATGGTACGCGATGCAGCACCAGACAACAGTCTTATCGTTCGCTCATCTTGGGTATACAGCATCTACGGCGGCCTTGTTAAGGAAGCTTTCGACTGCATTAAAAGCGGGAAACCTTTTGAAGCGCGCACCGACCAGTATGCTTCCCCTACTTCAATTGCTACCTATACCAACTTTATTATTAAAGCAATCGAAAAGCGTGCAACGGGTGTGTTACATGTAACAAGTCGTGGCGTTACTAACCGCTATGATTTCCTCTCCAAGGTACTTACCACCTGTGGATATGAGCCCCATAAGCTCCTCACTCCAAAAGCTGATTTGGTCAGCTCCGAACAAGTCCTTTTGGAAAGTTTAATGTTGGAAATGTTCGGCGCCGAACTTCCTACCTGGGAAGAAGACGTTGAACAGTATTTTGCCGAGCCTAAGGTTGCAGAAAAAGTAGCAAATCATCGCGAAGCACAATAGACCAACACACAAGTAAATACGCAAACAGACAAGCACTACCTATCTTCTAGATCCCCTTTCTGGTGGTTATCTTTTAGAAAAACTACCTCTTAACTGTAAAGATAAGGTAGCGCTCCCAAACAACACGTGAGCCCGAAAAAAATCGGGCTCACGTTTTTAATGCCTAAAAGTACCATATCGCCTAGACCCATTATATGAAGCATTTAAGCATCACTGGGAAGTACGTATTAGCAATATCTTTTATAACCCGCTACCTCTTAGCCATAGAGCTCTTTCATTTGTACATATGCTTGATCGACTTCAGCCATAAGATCAGAAACCATTTTTGCTACTGGTTTTACTTCTTTAATAACAGGAGCAATCATGCCGCATGAAAATCCGCCGGTTTCAGTATCTCCTTCAATGGCTCGAGTAACGTAATCTCCGCAATACTGCGCAAGACGTTCTGAATCAGCTCCTGATTTTGCCAATTCTTTATAGCCATCGGTAAAAGCATTCTTCAGACAGCGTTCAGTTCCCTCTCTAGGATTTGCAATAGTGGTTGTAGCATTATCTTTCGCATCTATAATCATCTGTTTATAGGCATCCGAAACACAACATTCTTCTGTTGCAAGAAAAGCGGTACCCATCTGAACACCCACGCAGCCCATAGCAAGAGCTCCCAAGATGCTTTTACCTGTAGCAAAGCCACCAGCAGCAACCACAGGAATGTTCACCGCTTCAACTACCTGCGCAACCAAAGGCAGTGTAGTCATAGCGCCAATGATTCCTCCACCCTCAAGTCCTTCACAAATCACCCCAGCAGCACCAAGTTTCTCCATTTTCGCTGCCGCACGAGCATGAGGCACTAAAACAAATACCTTTACCCCTGCCTCGGACAATTTAGTCACAAAGGGTGCTGGATTACCCGCAGAAAGAGTACACACTGGTACCTGCTCTTCAATTATTACATCGGCAATCTGTTCGGCGTTCCTATTTACCAGAATAATGTTTACACCAAAAGGCTTATCAGTAAGCGATTTGCAAATGCGAATTTGTTCGCGCATGTTTTCAGGAGTGCTAAACCCACAGCGAATAACGCCAAGAGCTCCCGCATTCGATACTGCTGCAGCAAACTTGCCATCAGTAATACGAGCCATTGCACCCTGAATAATGGGATATTCAATATTCAGCAAATCACATAAGGGCGTTTTCATAAAAACCTCCGACTCTCAATCCCCTCCCTGTACTCATTCATTTTTGAACGTGTACACGCTTGATTGTAGAAGCTTCAGAGACGTTTTAATAGCACAATTACACATCACAATTCAAAAGAAATTCCCATAAAAAGCTAAACCCGCAGCATAACGGGCGAAACCGTCTATTCCGTTGTTCTTGTAAAGAAATTAAAAATACAAAACTAATTGAAACGCCAATAATAAGCGCGACAACCGCTTGATTTTTAGCCATTGTCACGCGATTGTCACATTTGACAATTTTTGAACCTTAAAAATAAAAAAGTCATCGAGGCGAATACCCCGATGACCTGCAAGTTTGATGGTGGGCCCACCCAGATTCGAACTGAGAACCAAAGGATTATGAGTCCCCTGCTCCACCATTGAGCTATGGGCCCTTTTTGTTTGCGCAACGCTTCCGTGCGCGAAGCATTATTGTAGCCTATTTCAGCTTATCAAACAGAAAGAAACACATTTCTTTCTCACTAATTTAATAGACCATATGCATAGCTTCACGAACTTCATCCAAGGTAGCATTGGCAACTTCATTTGCACGACGATTGCCCTCGTGAAGAACTTCAAGAACGTAATCTTTCTTATTTTCCAATTCACGACGGCGTTCACGAATTGGTGCAAGATAGGTATTAACGCTTTCGGTCACATAACGCTTCAATGCACCAGCGCCATCATTGCCAATTTCTTCTGCGATATCCACTTCGCTGCGACCCGTGCATAAAGCAGCAGTGGTAAGCAGCGCAGATACCCCTGGACGACCTTCCTTATCGTAGGTAATCATGCGCTCAGAGTCGGTCTTTGACTTCTTAATTAGTTTTGCTGTTTCTTCTTCAGTGAAGCACAGGCTAATAGCATTGCCATAGCTCTTCGACATCTTACGTCCATCAAGACCAGGAATTTCAGGAGTGTCGTCGTTAAGCAATCCTTCAGGTTCTGGGAAGACAGGAGCGTAGCGCTCATTGAAACGACGTGCAATCTGGCGCGTAACTTCAATATGGGGTAACTGATCTTTGCCTACCGGAACAATATTGCCTTTACAGAACAAAATGTCGCATGCCTGATGAACAGGATAGGTTAAAAGCAATCCTGTTAGGGCATGACCAGAGGCTTCCATTTCCGCTTTAACCGTTGGATTGCGATGGAGTTCCGATTCGGTAACCAAAGAAAGGAATGGCAGCATCAGCTGATTAAGTGCAGGCACTGCAGAGTGCGTAAAGATCATTGTTTTTTCAGGATCAATACCACAGGCAAGATAGTCAATTACCATGTTATATACGTTGTCTTGAATATGCTCCGTGGTATCACGGTCGGTAATTACCTGGTAATCAGCAATAATAATGTTAGTTGCAATTCCTTTATTCTGAAGGGCAACACGTTCTTTAATAGTGCCAAAATAATGACCCAAATGAAGACGACCCGTAGGACGATCACCCGTTAACATTAAGTACTTTTCTGGATTTCTATCCAGGTCAGCACGAATTTCATCACTACGACGAAGACTTGCTTCAAAACTATCTGTGCTCATTACGCAAGTAGCCTCTCTTGTTGAAGATTATTGGTTAGTAACAAACAAATGCGCCTCATCTAACCGTTAAAGTCCTATAGCAGCATAACGACTCCAACGACACTCGGAACGCGTCGTTCAAGTATACCATCGCAATGAAGCCGAAACACCCTCAGCAACGATAGGCAACAATAAAGAAATACTGATGAATACCTATAAACAATCCCCGCAAGACAAACGAAAGAACAGCCCTTACAATACCTTTTATGACTACTACAACTTTTTCTTCATTAAACTTAACTAAACCCGTCCAAGAAGCAATTGATTCGCTGGGTTTTACCACTCCAACACCCATACAGCTAGAAGCCATCCCGAAAGGAAACGAAGGGTGCGATCTTTTAGCTGCCGCCCAAACGGGCACAGGGAAAACTCTTGCTTACTTAATTCCTCTCTTTGACGAATTGGTACGACACTTCGGATCAACACGCCCTAAAAAAGGCGGTCCCTATGTGCTTATCTTGGCCCCAACACGCGAGTTAGCCCAACAAATTTCCGATAGCGCTACCGCGTTTGAAAACACCACACACTTTCGTGTTCGCACCGTAATAGGTGGAAAGAAATACAAAACCCAAATCCAGAATTTAAAACGAGGATGCGATGTACTTATTGCTACCCCTGGTCGATTAAACGATCTTCTAGATCAAAAGATTCTAAACCTCAATAAAGTACATTACTTGGTGCTAGATGAAGTTGATCGCATGATGGATATGGGATTTTGGCCCTCCGTGCACCACATCGTTGAACAAACACCGAAGAGACGACAAACGTTTCTACTCAGTGCCACCCTCACTCCTGAAGTAAAAGCGAAGGCCCGAGCAATACAACACGATCCCTGCGTGATAGAAATTTCCCATAAGGGAGAAACCGCCGCAACAGTTAAAGAATATGTTTTACCAATCACACAACGCCAAAAACATGATTTGCTGATTGCTCTTCTTCATGAAAAAGGCTCCAAGAGAGTTATTGTTTTCACGAAAACGAAAATCGATGCCGACTCCTGCTCTCGCCGCTTACAAGATGCAGGAATTAAAGCTGACAGCATTCATGCGGACAAACCACAAAATAAGCGCGACAAGGCTCTTAAACGCTTCAAAAACGGCACCATTGATGTATTGGTTGCCACGGATGTACTCGCGCGTGGTATTGACGTTACCGAAGTAGCTTTTGTGGTAAACATGACGGTTCCCGAATCACCCGAAGATTACATTCATCGTATTGGAAGAACAGGGCGTGCAGGTGAAGAAGGCGCAGCTTACACCATGCTCTCCCCCGACCAGCTCTTAGCTTTAAGAGAAATCGAATACCACACAAAACATCTTTTAGAAACCTTTGATGTTCCTGGTTTTTCCTACGAACCAGATCGCCTTGTTCCTGATCCCAAACGACCAACCACGCGTGGAGCAGTTCGTCGACCAGGAGTACGAAAACTTCGTATTGGAAGGCGCTAGTGTATCACTTTCTTTCGCCACTTTGCCCCAATGAAACTTTTTGAAAATTACCTGTTGCATTGAGTTTTCGTTTAGTTATAATAGTTAATCGCGTCAGAGCTGATGCACCGAATTCCTCGGTAGCTCAATGGCAGAGCATCCGGCTGTTAACCGGAGGGTTGTAGGTTCGAGTCCTACTCGGGGAGCCAGAATTTTCAAGCGTCCTTCGGGACGCTTTTTTTATTGCTGATGCAACGCTTCCTCTAACTCTTCATCCTTGCTACCGAAGCCAATTTTGCCACGGAGAAAGCATAGCTGCTCTTTACAGTTTGCGCACGAAAGTGAGGCGTTGGTTTCTTCAGCAAATCGTTCAGGATGAAAGAACGCCCGCACTTCCCAACGAAGCAATACAACTACAGAAACAATAAGCAAAATTGCCGCCTGCCATGACCAGGCAAAAATAAGCGGTGTTGCCACCATAATGGCATCCCAGTTAAAAATCTGACATGTCGCGCAGCAACGGTTTTTCATGAAAATTACTTGCAGCGGACACCACAACACTACACAAACCATATCAAACCAAAAGAAGAACAGCATCCAAAGCACCACGGTCGCAGACGACATCCATCCCATATGAATAAGGAAAATGCCCACAAACGCCGTTAATAGAATCCAGAATATAGCCACAGGCATAATTTCTCGAAGCCTTCGCATACGTAAAACATGGCGTGCCTGAGAATTAACATCTAAGTCTGAGTCGTCGAAGGAAAGGGCTCTCATAAGATCTAAATCGCGTGCTATATGACGCACTTCACGACTAACGTCATCTTTAGCGTTAAGCAAGTTATTGCGAACTTCATCGATAGTTTTCTGGATGTCTTCTCGAGGATGCTCATGAATTCGATCAGCGCGAATGGCGCCTTCTTTAATGATTTCAGATATACGATTCAAGAAAGCATCTATGCTTCCCCCTACCGTATTTTTGGTCGGAATTTGAAAAAACTTATACTGCTTCAAAGACCCAATAGAAATTCTTGCACGAGAAGAAAACTTGGTAAGAAAATCGTACAGCACAAAAACGAACGCAACATCAACAAAGTTGAAGCCATGTGCGAGCCCAACGTTCTCCAAAGCAAGCTGTGTTTTGTCATACACAAAAAAGTAAATACCCAAACCAAACAATACCGTCCGCACCGCTAAGTTGATGCAGTACTTTTTAAACATCCACGTGGCGCGACGGGGCTGACTATGCTGAACTTGACTCACCATGCAAGTCATTATAGCCGCCCTGCTAACAATGCCCCCACTAACAATTTAGTAAGAAGAAAACGAAACGCCCATGCAATATGAGCGTTTACGTAGATACTTGTTATCTAGATTATTGGCGCGGGAGGATTCAACTATTGGCACGGGAGCGATTAGCTCATCCCGCCTTATAAGAAGATATCCTATGCTTCAAAGAGTGGCGTTGAATAGTAGCGCTCACCTGTATCAGAAAGCACCGTCACTACCGTTTTCCCAGGACCTAGTTTACGCGCTAAACGAAGGGCACCCACCACATCGCTACCGGAAGAAATACCGCACAAAAGACCTTCTTCGCGTGCAAGGCGCTGTGCAGTTTCAAGCGCCTCTTCGTCAGAAACAACCGTGATAGCATCGTAGATATTTTGATTCAGGTTATCGGGAATAAGACCATCCCCAATCCCCATTTGAATATGGGTGCCTATTTCACCACCTGACAAAATAGCAGCATGCTCAGGCTCAACCGCCCAAATTTCTATGTCAGGATTCTTGGCCTTGAGTGCTTCACCAATGCCAGAAATGGTGCCACCCGTGCCAATACCACAACAAAATCCATCAATAGGACCCTCGACATCAGCCAAAATTTCTTGAGCGGTATAACGCTTATGGACTGCAGGATTATCAGGATTAGAAAACTGTTGAGGAATATATATGCGCGGATCGTTTTTTGCCATATCGAGCGCCGTCTGCATACATTGGTCAATGCAAGCACCAATATTGCCTTCGTCATGAATAAGAATTACTTCTGCACCATATGCTTGGCAAAGTTTACGACGTTCTTCGCTAACGCTATCAGGCATAATGATGCGTACCGTATAACCACGAACAGCACCCACAAGCGATAAACCGATGCCCTGATTACCACTGGTAGGCTCCACGATAATGGTGTCAGGCTTAATATCGCCACGAAGTTCTGCTTCGCGAATCATGTTGTAGGCAGTACGTGTCTTAATAGATCCACCAATATTTACTGCCTCATATTTCACCAACACATCTGCCATAGCATCGTCGACAATGCGGTTCAATTTAATAAGCGGTGTATGTCCCAGCGCTTCAAGAACGTTGTTGTATACCACTGAGTATTCCTCCTTTTGTAACCGATCTATTGTAGCGCTTTTAAAAGTGAAGAGCCTAAATGATAGCGTGTTATTTCAATCTGTTTAAAGGTAAACAATGTACGGAAAATCACCGCAATGCATGCAGGGATGTGCAACTCTTACTTTTTAGAGAGGAATCTTTCTTGATGACTGCTTCCATTATTTAGCTACAATACAAAATCGAAACTTATCCCAGAACCTTTCGCTCGACAAGGACTATCAATGATTAATATCCTTTTTGTGTGCCACGGCAATATATGCAGATCCCCTATGGCTGAATTCGTCATGAAAGAGTACGTCCGCCAAGCAGGTCTTGAAGATAAGATTCATGTGGAATCCGCAGCCATGCATCGAGACGAACTGGGAAGCGATATTCATTGGGGCACCCGCGAAATACTGGATCGCTATCACATTCCCCACGCACCACGACAAGCACATCTCGCGAAAAAAGTAGACTATGATCGCTTTGACTATATTATCGGCATGGACCGCTACAACATGCGCGATATGCTGCGCCTGTTCAGTAATGATCCAAATCACAAATGTAGCCTGCTTATGGATTGGGTAGGTACCTCACGCGATGTAGCAGATCCTTGGTATACAGGAGATTTCGACACCACCTATAATGATGTTGATGCAGGATGCATCGCATTACTAGAACACCTCAAGCAAAGCTTATCTATTTAAATCTCTTATCCCTTTGTAAGCATCTCGACAAGCCTGACGAACCTTGCGTATTTAGCTTGGTCCTTGACTTGGTCCCTCTTTATAATGAAAGAAACAATTCGAAAGAGTGTAAAGGCGTTTTAGGGAGCAGGCCATGTATAGCCCATTCCGCAACGAACAAGGCCAACCGAAAGATTTAGCTGACGTTACCTATGAAGATCTGTCGCAGCTAGCAGATCTAGAAGAGGGCTATGTTCTTGAGTTCAAACGAACCTGGAACGAAAACGTTCGAAAGAAGATTCCTAAAATAATTGCGTCATTTGCAAATTCTCGTGGTGGATGGCTTGTTATAGGTATCGCCGATGACGATAAGTCCGTCTGCCCCATCCCTCGTATTTCGGCAGATTTTTCGCAAATCTTTGGAGAATTATGCCGTCATCACGTATCCCCTACCCCCCGCTTTGATGCTCGTTTTATTGTCGATCCTGCCAATGAAAAACAAGGTGTTGTGGTAATACAAGTCCATGAAGGAGACTTTCCTCCCTATGTAGCCGATGGCGTTGTAGAAATTCGCGAAGGTTCCACTTCGGGTCCTGCACTGGGTTCTGCTTTGGTAGAACTCTATGGAAAAGCAACCAAACGCACCCAAGAAATTCGCGAGTTTTGCCAGCGCACCATCTGGTATCCAGGAGACGAAAGAGGAATTTATTTACCTGACGGCTCCCCACAAAATGCCCATGCTCCTTTCGTGAACACCAAGCAACATCGCTCATCTGTTGCAATTAATACTACCCCCAACCAGCGTTCGGTACCTATCCCGCTGTTCAGCCTTTATTTATTCCGTATGGGAAGCCGTGCTAACCAAAGCATTTCTCGCAGCGCCATAGACACCCATGTAAACGCTATGCGCAGCGCCTTTGCTCAGCAGGCAATGGAGTGCCATGTACAACATGCCCATGACTCTCTTATTCTTCGCGCCTCCATTGCAATACCTGGAGGTCCTGCTCATTCCGCTATCGAGCTTTTCCCCGACGAATCAATCAAACTCACCGTTCCTGCAATCATGCTTGAGCTTGATGCCTACGAAAAAGCGGTCAACGAATTAAAACAAGATGGCATCGAAATTGTATCGGGTGCACGTTTTATTGGAGCAACCCGCACCTTAAAGCGCGTTACCCGCATGGCGTCAATCCTTGACCGTTACGTACGTGAACGCGGTATTTCTTGGACCAGTTACGCTGTTGCCTACGAATTGGAAAACATGGAAGGCGTTATGCTGTGGTCTGCAAAGGAAACGTATCGTACCTATATTCGCAAACATGGTCTTCTTTTCTGCGGAACCACTGATGGAAGAAGCCGCATTCGTTATTTAGACGATGGCGAACATAATTCTTTCCGTGCCCGTCAATTTGCAGGAAGCCATTTCTTTGAAGCATGTGGACTTCCTTTGGGATCGCCTGATCCTGAAGATAATACGTTAGTGGATGCACTTTTAAGAAATGGTAAACCTTACCAGGCAGGATGAAGTCCTACGTATAGAATCAAAAGCAAAACAAGGAATATCAGATTGTAGCACGTAAATGTTTTTAGATATTCACCGCGCTTTACCAGGCCTTCTGTAGTAATGAGCTTAAACGAAATAATACTTGCCATAGAAGCAATAAGAGTACCTAATCCGCCAAGATTAGTACCAATAATGAGTGCTTGCCACTGATCGGTAAACCCCGAAAGCAGCAAAGCAGCAGGAACATTGCTGATCACCTGGCTCAATGCCACTGAAGCTAACACTGGTGCTGCACCAATTAGTTGTGACACCAATTCATGAATTAAAGGGATTCGCCCCATGTTCCCTACAAAAACAAATAACGCCATGAAGGTAAGAAGAAGCCCGTAATCAATGCGTGCCAATATTTTTCTATCAATAAGGAGCACTATCACAAGCACTACAATGCCAGCAACATATACATCTACCACATTTACTACCGCACAAATACACACGACAAACAACACCGCATATACTCCTGCACAAAAGCATTTTCTAAAGGGAAGATTTTTACGCGAAAGAAGCAGGCACATCTTGCCAGTATTATTAGCCTCATTTGGTTGCGGCGATGGTTTTTGATTCTTTTGCCCTACTCGCTTCTTTTTCTCTGCGCCACCCAAGCTTTTAGAATCTTTCTTGCGAAAAAGAGCTACAAGAAAAACGAGCAAGAGCGCCGCCGAAAAGATTGTATACGGTGCCATTACCTGCACAAAGGAATATATATCCATTCCCGATGTCTGAAAGAGATACAGGTTTTGCGGATTCCCCATAGGAAGAAGCATACTACCGAGATTTGCCGCAATAGTCATTAGAGCAACAACAGGGCCCATATAACTATCCATTGTTGCCTTATGCATAACCACAATCGCAAACGGAACAAAAGTAATAAGCGCAACATCGTTAGTGATAAACATGGAGCAGAAAAATGTAAGTAGAATTAGCGCAGTTGCAATCATGGCCTTGGAGTGCATTCGCGCAACTACCCATTCGCCCAAAATACGGATAACACCTAAAAAGCGCAAACCTGCCACAACCGTCATTAGGCTAAAAAGCAATACCAGCGTATGCCAATCGATATAAGTCGCATAACCAGCATCAGGCGGCACTAAAAGACAAGATACCAAAGCAACAAAAATAGAAATCACCAGCACCGAATCACGTGCAAGGATCGCTCGTATTTTTTCCATTATTCCCATAATGATGGCTGAAGTTCTTGCTATTCTGACTTGGTTAACACATAACAGAAATGAATTCGCGGATTACGAGAAAAATCTTCAGGTATGGTTTGAGCGGTAATATTTTCTATCGCTAAACCTAAATTACTTACCGCTTGTTCGTCTAACTTAAAGCTTCGTAAATTTCCCGAAAAAACAATAGTGCCACCCGAAGCAACAAGACTAACGACCTTACTCAGTAGCTTTACGTGATCACGCTGAATATCCCAGGTGCGCTTACCCATGGTCTTGGAGTTAGAAAACGTTGGCGGATCCAAAAAGACCACGTCATACGTATCGGTAACATGGGCAGCATTGGCAGCTCCCGCCGAACCCATCATTGCGGCGTCTCCCTGAACTTGCTGTTTGGCCTGGTTTTCCACCCAGGAAAGTACGTCAGCTCGAATAAAACGATGCTCTTGCCCTGTAAAACCAGCACGTTGCATGTTACGACGAGCCCAATCAAGGTAGGTTTGGCTCATATCCACTGTAGTGGTTTGTGAAGCACCCTGTGCTGCAGCATGAAGCGTTGCTACTCCTGTATAGGCAAATAAGTTCAAGAAGCGTTTCCCTTGTGACATTTTGCCTACTAAAGAACGAGTAATGCGATGGTCTAAAAATAAACCAGTATCCAAATATCCCGACAAGTCCACCTCAATAGGCAAACCATCTTCTTCAACAATAATCGAATACGACTGATGAGATTCTTTTCGATACTGAGAGCCCCCTCTATCTTGGCGGCGAACACGCGTAAACAAACGATCATCTGGCACTTCAAAGAGCGCTTGCGCAACCGCGCAAGCATCATTGAAGCGGCGAGCAGCCTTTTGAGGATCGACTTCTTTTGGCGCTTGATATTCGCTTACCAATACATGGACTATCTGCGTTCCCTTTTCTTCAAAAACATCAACTGACACCGCATAATCGGGAAGATCGGCATCATATACACGATATGCATGAATGTTGTTCTTAGTAGCCCATTTTCTTCGTGCTTTAATCATCTTACGTAAACGAGCAGCAAATTGTTCTGCATGACCTGAAGAAACGGTAACGGCAACTTCTCTACCATCAAGCGTTACCACACTAAGCGTTTCTTTACATGAAGCACCAAGCTGATAATCGCGCAAAACAGCTTCGATCGCTCCGTTGTATACCGAAAGGCTGCGTTGTGTATCATAGCCAAGCGATGAGTCGATCAAATTATCAGGAGAGATAATACACATCCTCCAAGTCTCTGAAAGGCAATTGAGACCCTTAGATAGCTCAGAATAAAATGCGTCGAGATTATCTCGCAATAGACGAACACCATAGGGAGGATTGCAAGCTATAAAACCAGAGGCTTGCGTGTCAATATCAAATCGTTTTAACGTATCGGAAAGCTCTGAGGCATTTGCGCAGACAAACTGAACAACATCGGTCAACCCTGCCCGACGAGCATTGCCCTTTGCAATTTCTATTGCACGAGGATCTATATCGGCGCCCACCATACAAGGAGCTATTTTTAGTCCTGCTTCAAAACGATCATCAGCATCCGCCAACAAAGCATCGAATGCCTCTGCATCGAAGTCTGCACTACCTTCAAACCCCCAATAATCACGCGAGAGTCCTGGTGCGCGATCGGTTGCCATCATCGCTGCTTCAAGCACAAGCGTACCACTACCACACGTGGGATCGACAAAGGCGGGTGCATCAAGAATAGGTTGATCATTACGTTTTGCCTCAGCACGACGAAGAGCTGGAGAAGCAAGATGGTCCCAACCACCCCATACCAGCATGCCTGCTGCAAGAGCCTCTTTAAGAGGAGCTTCTACCGCTTCGCCCTGTTCACGGTATCCACGCCTATGAAGTGATTCACCCGCATAATCAATCGAAATAGTTGCTTTCTTATTGTGAATAGAAACCCAAAGAGGAACATCGGCACGATGCGGCGCCACATCGGGACGAAACCCGCGTTGTGAACGCAAAGAATCACACACCGCATCCTTGACCTTAAGAGCACTAAATTGCGAATTGCGCAAAGCTTCATTTCCTCCACGTGCCGTAACAGAAATAGTTGCGTGAGGCCCAATGAAATTTTCCCAGGGCAGCGCTTTTACTCCTTGATAGAGCTCTTCTGCACTTGTGGCGCTCACGCGTCCTACCACCCGTAGCACACGTGAAGCAATACGCGACCACAAACAAACACGATACCCATCTATCTGAGTCCCAAAAAATGCAACACCGCTTTTTAGAGGACGGACACGCTGCGCACGCAAGCGCTTTAATTCATCAGCTAAAAGCTGTTCGAATCCTTTGGGACATGTTGCAAAATATTCAAACGTTTCACTCATACCAAGCCTATTCATTCAGTATGACGGCATAACATCGGATCTCTCATCGCTAGAAAAAACAACGAGAAAGCAGCTGATGAGTGCCTTAGACCCGACAGACAAAGGGAATTACCTTCACGCAACGACCGTAGCTCGGAGGGTTTAAGGTGACATCAGCTGCTTTCACAGTGCCATTTGCGTTTAATACGAACTTGCGGCGGCTGAAAAGCCGCCGCAATACTTAAAATGCCTAATCTTCCAAGTAATCCTTCAGCTTTTGAGAACGTGAAGGGTGACGAAGCTTTGCCAACGTCTTAGATTCAATCTGACGAATACGCTCACGCGTTACGCCAAATTCTCGACCAACCTCTTCCAAAGTGCGAGGATGGCCATCTTCCAAGCCAAAACGCAACGAGATAACTTTGCGCTCACGTTCTGCCAATCCCTCCAGTGTCTTTGCAAGTTGTTCTTGCAACATACTGAAACTTGCTGCATCAGGAGGAACAACCGCCGCATCGTCTTCGATAAAGTCACCCAGCTGAGAATCTTCTTCTTCGCCAATTGGAGTTTCCAAAGAAACTGGCTCCTGGGAAATCTTTTGAATTTCACGAACACGCTCTGGCGTTAACCCCATTTCCTCAGCAATCTCTTCAGGAGTAGGTTCGCGTCCAAGCGTTTGCAAGAGCTGACGCTGAATACGTACCAACTTGTTAATGGTTTCTACCATGTGCACTGGAATACGAATGGTACGAGCCTGGTCTGCAATAGCACGAGTAATAGCCTGACGAATCCACCAGGTAGCATAGGTAGAAAACTTAAAACCCTTGGTGTAGTCGAACTTTTCAACCGCACGGATAAGACCCAAGTTGCCTTCCTGAATAAGATCTAGGAACAACATACCGCGACCAACATAGCGCTTTGCGATAGAAACAACCAAGCGCAAGTTAGCTTCGATAAGCTGCTGCTTTGCATCTAAGCCAACTTGTTCAACACGCGTCAAGCGACGACGCTCACGACGCTCGAGCTCAATACCTTCTTCTTCGGCCTTTTCGAGCTCTTCAGTTGCAGCAACGCCCGCTTCGATTTTCATAGCAAGGTCAATTTCTTCTGCAGCCGTAAGCAGAGAAACCTTACCAATTTCTTTCAAGTACATACGAACAGGATCGCCCGTCAACAGAGCAACGGAAGTATCTCCCGCTTGCTTGCGCGTACGAGAACGTTTTTTAGACTTGTTGTTAACCTTCGGAGGTGCAATTTCAACCGTAGCCTTCAGCTCTTCTTCAGGAATACCCTCAAGAAGACTTTCGTCAGTTAGGTCGCTTTCTTTTACATCAGAATCATCGTGAACTTCATGAATGTTTGGTTCAGAATCTGATTCAAGAATATCTTCGGTTTCTTCGTCTTCAATCTCTGCTGCTTTAGCAGCCTTGGCTTCATCCGCCTTTTTCTTAGAAGATGCCGCCGTGGTTTTCTTTGCGGTAGCTTTTTTAGCAGGAGCTTTCTTTGCCTTGCTTTCCGTTTCTTCCTTCGTTTCGGTTGTCTTGGAAACTGAGCCTTGAGAGGAAGCCTTTGCCACGTTATTTCCTTCCCACGATTCATTCATAGTTAGCGAAAACCTCGCTAGAGATACATCGAATCATTATACCGCTAAATTCGATAACTTATAAAAGATTTATTGGATCAATGTCGATTGATACACGCACGTCAGGTTCTGGCTTACGCTCACGAAAATACTGACCCACATAATCTGCAATACTGCTTGTAGAAGGTGCCTTAATAACGAGATGATATCGCCACGAACCTTTCAAGCGCTCCAACACACATGGTGTCGGAGGAAGTAATAGCCAAGAAGCGCCGCGTGATCCTTGGGAAACGTCCTGTTGAGAAACGTCTTGCTTAGTGACAGTTTGCTTAGGAGTAGTTTTCTCCAATCCTGCCTGCGAAGGAATAAGAGCTGAAAGATCTGCATACAATTCGTGAGCAACTTGTTTAACGCGATCTTCGTCTTTGCCCCAAACCAAAACATTGGCCAAACGAACAAAAGGTGGATACCCTAAGCCCTTGCGCAGCTCAAGTTCCTTATCCAAAAAAAGCTGGCGATCATAGCGTGATGCCGCCTTAATAGCAGGATCAGAGGCACTGTAGGTTTGAACAATTACTTTTCCTGGCTTTTCTGCTCTTCCCGCTCGTCCGGCAACTTGCTCTATCAAATCAAACGTACGCTCGGCGCTGCGAAAATCGGGGAGTTTTAGCATAGTGTCTGCATTTATTACTCCCACAAGTGTTACTTCATCAAAGTCAAGACCTTTTGCAATCATTTGAGTGCCCAAAAGAACAGCAGCCCCAGCTGAGGCGAACTGTTCAAGCAAGCGCTGATGGTCGCCCTTTCGTGCTGTAGTATCGGCATCCATGCGAATAATTTCGCAGTCACATTCCGCCAACAGCGAACGCAGTTCACTTTCCACACGCTGCGTACCTGCGCCAAAACGTTTTAGATAAGGACTTCCGCATTTAGGGCACGTAACAGGAACGCGTTGTTCAAATCCGCAATGATGGCACACTAATTTAGCTTCACGCTCATGATAGGTAAGCGAAGTAGAACAAGACACGCAAGTGGGCACAAAACCACAATCACGACAAAGCAAAAACTGAGCAAACCCGCGCTGATTGAGCATTAAAACTGCTTTTTCTTTTCTTTCGAGTACTTCAAATAAAGCAGCTTGAAGGGCGCGCGAAAACATGGAACGGTTACCCCCACCAAATTCATGCGCCATATCAACCACTTGAATTGCAGGAAGCGGTTTTCCATTTGCCCGCGCAGGCATTTCTACCCTATGCCATGCAGAATCACTTTTACAACGAGCAAGAGCTTCAAGAGAAGGTGTTGCCGACCCAAGTACCATTACCGCACCATGGGCACGCGCCAACCACTCCGCCACATCACGCGTAACATAACGAGGAGCCTGGTCCTGTTTATAGCTTGATTCATGCTCTTCATCGATGATGATAATACCCACGCTTTCCATAGGGGCAAACAAGGCGCTGCGCGCACCAACTACCACTCTTGCAACACCCGAGCGAATAGCATCCCACTGATCATAGCGCTCACCTTGCGACATACGCGAATGAAGTACCGCCACCAAATCGCCAAATCGACCGCGAAAGCGAGCCACGGTTTGTGGCGTAAGCGATATTTCAGGAACCAAAACAATAGCTCCCTTGCCCTGCATAAGCGCTTGCTCTATAGCACACAGATACACTTCGGTTTTGCCCGATCCTGTTACGCCATCAACTAGCACCACTTCGCCCTTTTGGGCTTGAGCGGCTTTTTCGATAACTGAAAGTGCGTTTTGCTGGTCCTTTGTAAGAGAAGGTCTTTTGCCTACACGGGCGGAAAAAACCTCACTACAGTCCAGGGGAGCTCGCAGGCGTCTTCGCTGTTCAATACGGATAACACCTTTTTTCTCTAAGGAATTTAAAGTAGGGGTAATTGAGCCATATTCTGCGGTGAGCTCACTCACTCGCAAATCTCCTTGGCGAAGAGCTTCCAATACCTGCTCCTGCTTAACAGCACCCTTTCGCGGCGAAAATGAATCTGCCGCATCAAGACGGACAACCCAACGTTCATCCACCTCATGGATAAGCGGTTTGGTCAATTGCCACACGCCCTGTATTTTTTCCATTTTCGGAATGCCGCCTGGAGGCATAAACAAACGAATACTTGAAGAAAACGGCGCGATGTAGCGCTGCGCTAAAAACGAAGCGCATTCTGCTCCAATTTTAGTGAAGTACGGCTTACTAATTACCGAATCGATTTCTTTTAATTTAGCGGGATTAACCTGGTTCGGAAAAGGATCGCTAGGCGACAATTCCTTTATATCAACAACAAAACCCACTGCTTTGCGGTTACCAAAAGGAACCAAAACCGCACAACCTATTTCCAGAACGAAAGCATCTTCCGAGGCAACAGCTTCATCCGTGGCTGCCTCGTCGAACGAATCCAGAGAAGCACTACCCCCTGACTCGTCGAACAATTCATCCAAAGAAGCCTGAAGAGGCTTGAGTGATTGTAAAGACTGACGATGCACCGTTTGCATATTGGTGGATTGATTGGCTTTTGAGGCAGCTTCAGATAAACGTATGCGGTCGTTTTCGTTTTCAACAACCGCATACGTGAAAGTAGAATCAAGTGCTTGAGTAGGAATATCGAGTACCACAGAAACGAGCTTCATGTGTATATAATCACCTACTCCTTTGGTATTTCTCTTTACTACCGAACATATTCAGTAGCACCCTGAATAACGCAGACAAATCACGCTCGTGTTCTCAACGCTACAAACAGAGCTCATCAGAGCAATTACCCATTTTATGAAAAACGGGCAATTTATGAAAGACGGGCAACCGCTGCTTGGAGAGCTTCAACTTTATCGCGTTTTTCCCAGGTAAACTCGGGAAGCTCCCTACCAAAATGGCCATACGCTGCAGTCTTGCGATAAATAGGGCGACGTAAGTCAAGAGCATCGATAATAGCGCCAGGGCGCAAGTCGAATACCTCATCAACCGCCTGAGCAATAATGTCCTCTGAATACGTGCCTGTTCCGAAGGTTTCTACCATAAGTGAAACAGGACGCGCCATGCCAATCGCATAGGCAATCTGCACTTCACAACGTTTTGCCAAACCTGCCGCCACAATATTTTTTGCTACCCAGCGAGCAGCATACGCAGCAGAACGATCTACCTTGGTGCAATCTTTGCCAGAAAAAGCACCACCACCATGGCGTCCCATACCGCCATACGTATCGACAATAATTTTTCTACCCGTTAGACCAGCATCACCCATTGGACCACCAATAACAAAACGTCCTGTAGGATTTACGAATATCTCCACATCGTCAGCAACAGTTACGTTCTCTTCTGCAAACACAGGATCAATCACATTGCGAATTAATTCCCCTCGCAAAAAATCAGGATCAACCTCTTCAGAATGCTGAGTAGAAACTACAACCTTTTCTACCTGTGTAGGCACCCCATCTACATAGCGAACGCTTACCTGTGTTTTACCGTCAGGACGCAAATAAGGCATTGTTTCATCCTTGCGAACCTGAGCCAAGCGCTCCGACAAACGATGAGCCAAGTAAATTGGCATTGGCATAAGTGTTTTCGTATCATCGCAGGCATAACCAAATACCATGCCCTGGTCACCAGCACCAATTTGATCGTAAGGATCAAGAGCTTCACCACGCTGTGACTCAAACGAATCATCAACACCTTGCGCAATATCGGGAGACTGATCGTGAATGGCGTTTAGCACACCACAGGTTGCGCAGTCGAATCCGTACTTTGCGCGATCGTAACCAATATCCTTCAAGACACCGCGCACAATCTCAATAGTATCCACATATGCCTGGGTGCGAATTTCGCCCGTTACAAAAATCATGCCCGTTGTTGCAAGTGTTTCGCATGCACATCGGAACAATTCAGGATTCGCAGGACTTCCGTCAGGAGCAATGTAGCCTTCTTCGGCAAGTTGAATTTCTTTTTCTAGCAGAGCATCAAGAATGGCATCGGATATTTGATCGCACACCTTATCAGGATGGCCCTCGGTTACCGATTCGCTCGTAAACAGATACGAACGTGATTGTTCTTGCATAAATAGTCCTTTCAAAACAAGCAGTGCTCTTTCTGAAACCTCTTCAGGATGTTGCTCAACTGCCTCCATGGTATTACTGCACCACTTGAATATAGTTTCATCCGTCATACTACCATCCAACCCTCACCAAAATAAGTACCCTTAAGGGTGAAAGCGCATAACTATAGATATTCTCCGTTACGGAAATTTCACCATATATCAAAACATCAGAAAGAATGTTTATTCTTCACCGTGGGTTCTCACTCTTCCTAAGCGTTCAAATTTATGCATGTCAGTCTCTGCCATACCCTGGTCATCACTCATATGGCGCTTCTCAAACATAGGATCGCTCGGGTTGTTCCAGAGACGTTTTGCATAAGGAGCCCAATCTAGAGCAGCTTGTTTGGTTTTGCTACACAACTCCTCAGCCGTTTCTTGAGCTTCTAAATCGGAAGAATGAGCACAAGAGCGTTCAACTATCTCGGTCAACTTACCACTATTTTCCAACAGAGGACACGGCTTCAAAAGATTGTCACTAAAGGGTTGTTCGGAATAATATTCCATAAAAATTGGTGAGCGAAGCGCATCAAGTAACGATACTTCTCGGATATTCGCATTTGAATAATGAACAAATACACAGGGATCCACATCTCCTGCTGAATTGATATGCAAGTAACGACGTCCCCCTGCTATGCACCCTCCGACAAATTCACCATCATTTTGAAAATCGAGCGTAAAGAGTGGCTTTTCAGAACGCATTTTGCGTACAAAATGATACAGATACTCACGCTGATCGGGATTAGGGATGAGTGACGCAGGTGAATTAACCCCCACAGGCATATAGGTAAATATCCACGCAAACAGAGCGCCCTTTTCTATCAGCCAGTCAAAAAACTCAGTTGAAGCGATGGAATCGGCGTTTTCAGAAGTAAAGCAACAAGACACACCAAAAGGTAGACCATTTTTACGCAACACATTCATTGCTTTGATGACTTTCTGGTACGTGCCATCGCCTCGTCGAGCGTCAGTTGCTTGCTCAAATCCCTCAACACTAATTGCAGGAACGAAGTTTTTTACTCGAATCATTTCCTGACAAAATTCTTCATCCACTAAAGTACCGTTAGTAAACGCTAAAAAGGCACAATCAGGGTGCATTTCGCAAATTGTTATAAGGTCACGTTTGCGTACGAGCGGTTCACCGCCCGTATAAATATAAACATGGGTTCCTAATTCTTTTCCCTGTTCAATGATGGAATTTATTTCTTCTAACGAAAGGTTTTGGTTGCTGCCATATTCTGCTGCCCAGCATCCCTGGCAATGCAAGTTGCAAGCACTCGTAGGATCAAGAAGAATAGCCCAAGGGATATTGCATTCATACTTATCGCGGTTTTCTTCCTGCTTAGGCCAAGCCATCAAATTGCCATCGATAAGAAACGTTTTTACCAACGTATCACGCACAAGAGGATTCGTGTCATTAAGCACACGCATAATGAGTTGATACCAATTATCTTGGTTGTCGATTGCGTTACGAAAAGCTTTCCGTTGGTTGCCAAAAAGATTGTTGGGTGCAACTTTATCCAACAGATCCATTATCTTTACGATATTATGCTCAGGATCTGCAAGGAAATAGTCGAAGGTTTTTTCCAAAGCGGTACGCTTAATTTGTTCGGTTGCTTTCATAGCCTCCCCCTCAAACGAGTATCGTTGCTGAAAAGTTATTCAACAACTGTTGATTATAGTTACTTGCAAAACTATAATCACAGGTCAAAAGGCTATTCGTTTGTGGATTATGATACGTCTGAAAGGATAATGGGGTAAAAGTAACATGGATGTAAACAACTCGACGAAACACATTGACAGGCGCATCCTTCGTACCCGCAGGGCAATTCATACCGCCTTCATAGAACTGCTAATCGAATATGAATATGAAAAGATAACCATTACTGCACTCGCCAAGCGCGCTGACATTGATAGAAAAACGTTCTATACACACTATTCATCCATCGATACCTTATTCGAAGATGTAATTCGCCAACAAACAGCGCAAGGACTTGAAGGAGTAGCGCTCTACGATCTTTTGCATGATCCTTCTCATTTTGCAAAGAAATATCTCTATGCTCTTGAATCTTCATTACCACTATCAAAAAATCAGCGCGCAAACCTTCTCAAGCACATTCCGATGCACAAATTCATGCAGTATGGAACCGCTATTGCCCGCGAACGAATTTATACCACCAATGCCGATCTTTCAATTGAAGCAAAGCGATACATCAATTTAATCCTGGAGTTTTATCTCGGTGGAATTTTCCATGCCTACGCTTACTGGCTTTCAGGAAACACTGAACTTACTCTTGATGAAGTGATAGAACTCGTAAGCATCAATATCGCCGAAGGTCTCACGGGATTAATGGAGCAAAACGTTTTACCGCTTGATCGAAAATAAGCCCTGTAAAACAATTTTTCGTTACCCATCGAATACGCTCTTATCAATCCTCAAACACGCTCCACAAAACTCCTTGTGGGGCGTGTTACACTTTGCGCAAAAGATTCTCACAATACGGGAAGGGTACTCATGAAGAGCAATGCTGAGCTAACTGAAGAATATTTCGACACCTCTCTTGCCCTGAATGGCGACATCGAAGGAAGAAGGGCTGCTTATGCGTATATGCAAGGCTCTACCGCTATTGTTCATCACAAAGTAGTAGCGTGCTCATTTATCCCCCGTTTATTTAACGACGAAAGCTGGAGTACTCTTAAAATCATAGCTGAAACCACCCATCGCATCCTTTGCAAGGTGATCGACCATTACCTTAAAGATCCAACGTATCGTGATATCTTTTCTTACGACAAACGTTTAGAAGAGCTCATTCTTTTACCACGCGGATATAATGACCTTCTGCCTTTTGCCCGCATCGACGTCTTTCTTAACGAAGACAATATGTCTTGTGGCTTTTGCGAGTTTAACGGCGATGGTTCTGCCGGCATGAATGAAAACCGAGAAATCACCAACAGTATTAGCACCACCCAAACCTTCAAACAGTTTACTCAAACTCACTCAATTGAAACCTGCGAACTGTTCGAATCCTGGGTAGAGAAATTTATCGATATATTCCAACGTTCAAAGCACGCCACTCCTGACGCTCGATTTGCAATCTGCGATTATCTTGAATGCGGTGTCGTAGACGAATTCAAGGTGTTCGCAGAATACTTTAAACAGCACGGATATGACTGCGTTGTATGCGATGTGCGCGATCTTCACTTTGATGGCACCGTTCTTCGCGATAAAGAAGGGTTGCCTATCAACGCTATTTGGCGCCGCTGCGTAACCAATGACGTCATGGACTATTGGGATGAATCGCAAGATTTAATTGAAGCGCTTCGCCATGAAGCGGTTGCTTTAATTGGAAGTTTCGCAGGACATATTGTGCATGACAAACAGATATTTGAAGCACTGTATCACCCCAAAACGCAGGCAATCTTAACCGAAGAAGAAAACGCATTTATCAAGCGTCATGTCCCTCGTACCGTATTTCTTAACGATAACGACGTAGATATCAACGAAGTACGTGCCCATAAAAATGAATGGATCATCAAACCAACCGACAACTACGGTGCACGCGATGTGTATGCAGGACTCGCGTTAGATGAACCAGAATGGAATAAGCTCATTGACACATACGCAAACGAGGCTTCAGGGGCACCTTTTATCGCGCAAACCTACATTACCCCATTCAAAACTCATACCCTTGCACCTGATAGCACTATTGAAAACCTCGCCGATAACGAGATTGATACCCAGGGTACGTGGTACAACAACCTTAGTGGACTTTATTTATACAATGGCGAATTCCAAGGCATCTTTTCTCGCTTAGGGCCACACCCTACTATCAGTAAAGAAAACGAAGGTATGACCGCAGCTACTCTTCATGTACGAGGTTGTTAGATGATTGGATTAACCAGACGGCTTCTTCTTATTGCGCTAAGCACCGCAACAAGCATTGCCCTTGCCTACAGCCTCTTTGGCGTAGGGTTCATGGTGTGCACGCTGCCTCAAGCCACCTCTTTTATTGGAGGAACGTTTTCTGGATGGGAACATGCAACCTATCCCGAAAAAGATATGGCTGAAATTGCGGAAGCAGTACGCTCGTTTTCTATAGACGGAACCTCGTCGGAAGATCTCTACAACACTATAGATTCAGTAATGAAGGAAGCCGAACCTCAAATTGCTGCTCTCTTTGAAGCAGGATCTGTTTTGGATAGCACCTTTGATACCACGATGCTTGAATCAACAAATCTTGCCGAACTAGAAGAAGAATATTCCCTGCCTCGCAATGCGCTTTCGCATTTACAAGATTGCACACCCATATTCACTACGGGACGAATTTCAGTTGGAGTAGTAGGAGCATTTGCTCTTGCAGGTCTTATTGCGCTCGGAATTCTTGCAGGAAGAAAACGTGTTGGCGGAACGCTCATTGCGGCTTCTGCTTTGGTGTTAGGGTTGCTCGTTGTCTTAGGTATATGGGCCTGGGTAGACTTCAATGGTCTTTTCACCTGGATGCATACCCTTTTGTTCGTACAAGGCAACTGGACCTTTGACGTTGATTCTCTATTGATTACCTTATTCCCTGAAGCTTTCTGGGCAGCTATGGCAGGTCTCTGGATTATCTCAAGTGTACTACTTGCCCTTATCGTAGGTCTTGTCGGCAAACTGTTCGCGCATTAAATCAATATGCACTCACCAAATAATAAAGCTCTGTTTTAGGTTTTGAATCGGGCAGATCGTTAATCGTTTTCTTTAAAGATAAAGGCGCAAGCGAAACAATTCGACGCATGGTTTAGCCATCCCTAACGTATGCCTCGAATACCAAGGGCTTGCGCTTTTGCCATCTTTAAAGAAAACGCGATCTTTTACGATCCAAAACCCAATAACAGAGCTTTAAATTCGTAAGTTTGATTAAGCTAAACGAGACTGAAGTTCCTTTGCAGCAGCAGCCTTATCGAAATTTCCACCAGTTTTCTGAGTGAGCGCACCCATAACCTTACCCATTTCCTTTTTGGTGGTAGCACCAGTTTCACTCAGCACTGATTCAATAAGAGCAATCAGTTCATCACCAGAAACCTGCTTGGGCAGATAGCCTTCCAAGATTTCTACCTGTTCCGTCAAACGATCGGTACGCTCCTGATCGTTTCCTGCCTTAATGGATCCTTCTAGGGTTTCTTTTGTTTGCTTAATAGTGCGTTTTAGCATTGCATCTACATCAGCGTCAGTAATTTCGCGACGTTCGTTTACTTCAATATTTTTGATTTCGCCATGAACCTGACGAAGAATAGAAAGACGATTCTTATCCTTTGCTTTCATGGCAGATTTAATTTCATCCTGTAATTCTTGATAATTCATACGTAATCCTCCTCGATTATCTGCTTAATTATACTCATCGTATCTGCAGAAAAGACGAATCTATAGGTATCCTGCATACTTGATCAGTGCCATGCCTCCCATAAGCAGGTTGTTCAATCTGCCTTCATAATCCAAACAAATGCTTGCGTATAATAGGATTATCCCTTTTATATAGCGCACAACGCTTACCACCTAGGTGGTTTAGCGCGTCTGTGCTATTTCCCCCTAAAAGAGAAAGGAATCCTGTGAACATAACCGATAGGTGGCATGCGTTTTTCGACAGAACAATCCCCAACATTGCTATTCGTATCGTAGTGATGGTATTTGGCTTAGCGTTTGTAGCTGCTTCTGTTGGTCTTACACGCGCAACAGGACTCGGCACCTCCCCTATCTCGTGTGTTCCCACTACCCTTTCATTCTTTACTCCGCTAACCATTGGTGGCTGGACCTTTGTAATGAATGTGCTCTTTGTTCTCATTCAAATTATTCTTTTACGACGTGATTTTAGCCCCGTGCAATTTTTACAAATTCCCTATGTCTTTGTATTTTCAGCTTTGATCGACTTGTTTGTCCCTATCTTCGCTCAGATACCCATGACGAACTATCTCATTCAACTGTCCTTAAGTATTGTTGGCTGTTTTATGACTGCCTTTGGCGTATTTTTGCAAGTAAAGGCAAGTTTTCTTACCCTTCCTGGCGAAGGAATTGTTTTAAGCGTTGCTAAGGTGTCTAAATGGCCTTTCCCGAAATGCAAAATTGGATTCGACGCAAGCAACGTTATTATTGCCACCACGGTTTCGCTGGTAGCTATGGGTGGTCTGTACGGCGTTCGCGAAGGAACCATCATTTCTGCCCTTGCAGTAGGTGCCATTGTTGGTTTATTCAATAAACTTTTCCCTCGTTTCGAAAAGTTCTGCCCTATCAAAGGCCACATTACCTTTACCGCCACCACTATGGCCTCTCCTGAAGAAGCACGTAGCGAAACTAAAGAATCTGTTTCTCACTCATCAGAGAACCCCGCAGAAACTCCTTTGATTATTACTATTTCTCGCCAGTTTGGCTCAGGAGGTAGAGAAATTGGTCAAACTGTCGGAAAGATGCTCAATATTCCTGTTTTCGATCGGTCACTGATTGAACTTACCGCTCAAGAATCAGGACTTACCCCTGAATACGTAAAAGACCACGAACAGGAAGTTCGTCGCGGAATTATGTACAACCTATATATGCAAAGCTACGCGAGCTTCGGCATAGAACCCACCCAAACCGATGAACTATGGCTTGCACAAGCACGAGCTATTACGCGCATCGCAAATGAAGGCAGCTGCGTCATCGTGGGACGCTGTGCTGGTGCGGTTTTAGGCAAGCGCCCCAACGTATTTAATGTTTTTATCCATGCGCCTCTTGTTCCTCGTATTGGCAGGGTTATGAAACGAGAAAATATCGATCATATGAAAGCCGCTGCCATGATTGAACGGGTCGATAAAGAACGTAGAGATCATTGCAAGCAATACGTAGGGTCCGAATGGACTGACATCAATTCGTATCACATTTCTCTTGATTCAAACGCTATTGGTACCAAAAAATCTGCTGAGTTGATTGCCCGCCTAGCGCAACAGACCTTCCCCGAGGCGCCACTAACGCCAACCCCAGAAAAGCCAATCCAACAAACCTCGGCATAAAAGGCACTAATCGTTTATTATCTAAGCGCTAGAAAACTTGAAAGGAAAAGCTACATGAGTGATCAGTCAAAGCCCGTACGCGTCCGTTTCGCTCCATCACCAACGGGCGAACTTCATATTGGCGGTGCTCGTACTGCTATTTATAATTGGGCCTTTGCTCGGGCAATGGGTGGTTCTTTCATCCTTCGTATTGAAGATACTGACCCTGAACGTTCCACCGAAGAAAACAAACAAGTCATTCTTCGCGCTATGAAATGGCTTGGTCTTACCTGGGATGAAGGTCCAGAAGTTGGAGGCGACTTTGGCCCCTACCTTCAAACCGAACGATTCGATACCTACACTGAAGCTCTCGAGCGTCTTAAAGAGCGCGATGCGGTATATCCTTGCTTCTGCACCAAAGAAGAACTTGACGCAAAGCGTGCTGCGGCAGAAAAAAGCGAAGGCGGCTATTCTGGCTATGATCGCACCTGTCGTAACCTGGACAAAGCTGAAGCACAACGCCGCATTGATGCAGGTGAACCTCACGTTTGGCGTCTTAAAGTACCAGAAGATCACGGTCCTATCGAGTTTAAAGATGCCGTCTACGGTGACATGTCCTTCCCAGCCGATGTAATGGATGACATGATTTTGGTTCGCACCGACGGTACTCCTACCTACAACTTTGCCGTTGTTTGCGATGATGCAAATATGCAAATCACCCATGTGATCCGCGGCGATGACCATCTCTCTAATACCCCTCGTCAGATTCTCATCTACGAAGCATTAGGTTATGAGGTTCCTACCTTTGCTCACCTTTCTATGATTCTTGGCGCTGACGGGCGCAAGCTTTCTAAGCGTCGCAATGCTACCTCAGTAGAGCAATATCAAGCTATGGGCTTTTTGCCCGATGCGCTTGTGAACTTCTTAGCATTGTTAGGCTGGTCCCTAGACGGAGAAACCACCATCATTCCCCGCGAAGTATTATGCAAAGAATTCAGCCTCGATCGCATTACGCGCAAAGATGCTATCTTTGACGAAATGAAACTTGACTGGATGAATGGTGAATACATTAAGGCTATGGGAGCAGAAGCTTGGGTGGATGCGGTTGCTCCATTCATGATTGAAGCAGGACTTACCAACGCTGAAGAAATTCAAGCGAACCATTCTTGGTTTGAAAAGCTCTACCCTCTGGTTGCTGAACGTATGAAGCGCCTTACCGAAGCACCAGAAAAACTATCATTTATATTTGATGGACCTAAGGTTACTTTGGATGAAAAGTCGGTCCAAAAGAACCTGCTTAAAGAAGGATGCCGTGCCGAAGAAGTTCTTCGCGAAGTACGCGCTATTTTGGCAGATGAATCCATCCCTTGGGAATGCGATCCTCTGCAAGATACCTGCCGAGAACTGGTAGAAAAACTTGATCTTAAAGCCAAGTTAGTATTCCAGCCTATTCGCGTTGCCGTAACGGGATCTCAGGTGTCCCCACCACTGTTTGAGTCCATTGAACTGATGAAGCGTGAAGATGTACTAGCTCGTCTCGACTTCACCTTATCTGAGGTATTCGGTGCCTAGCTCCTCCAACATAAACAACCTTGATACACCCTCTTCGCTTGACCCAACGAACGAAGAGGGTGTTTATGCAAACGAGCGCGAAGAAATTGTCGTGCTTTCTTCTTGGTGTAGTGCACCTCTTGGGTCGGAATGTAGTCGTTGCTTAGCCGTCTGTCCACACAACGCACTCACCATGCAGGAAGATGGTCCTGCTATTAGTCCTGAACTCTGCACTCGTTGCGGATTATGTGCTGGAGTATGTGATGCGTTTGTATGGAAGCGTATCACCCTAGAAGACCTTGCGCTTCGAGCACAGCGCGAAGCAGATTCGGAAGGAAGTGTCATCTTCACCTGCAATGAACACATCTTTCCTGGTCTTGCACCACGAAGCAATGTAATAATTCTGCCGTGTCTGGCAGCTCTTCCTCCTGAGTTTTGGAGTAATCTTTTAGCAAAACAAATATCGGTATCAATCTTTCTTGATCGTGACTACTGCAGCGAATGTAGTGTAGCAGGGCCACTGGCACCAATGCTGTTCGATTACGCCATGGACCAGGCACAAGACTGGACAGGGCAAGCCATTCAGCAAGCCAAACTTATCCCTGAACGAGAATCAGTGCTTTCCCTCTACGCCAACATTGATGAAGGAAGCAGACGAGATATGCTCTCTGTTCTTGCCAATGAAGGCATCGATATTGCAACAGGGAAACACCGCCAACGCAACGCTGGCACTATTGATTCATTCCATGAAAAACAGGAACGATTTCGTGCGGAAGGGCGCATAAAAAGCGCTCAGCAAAACAAAAGCCTTCCTGCTATCTTCCAACGAAAAGAAACACGACCAAGGCAAGATCTTATTGTTGAAGCCGCTCGCGCCCTTCCAGACCGAGCAAACCTACTTACCCGATACACCTCAACCACTTCGCGTAGCGCATGTAAACAAACTCATGGATGTGTTAACGCTTGTCCTACAGGTGCGAGGAAAATTGATGAAGAGGGTTATCCTAGTGTCGATATAACACGCTGCATTACGTGCGGAATTTGCACTCACGTATGCCCGCAACAGGCATGTGATTTAGTTACTATTTCCGCTCAAGAATATTGCGAAAGGACCTCTCATGGCGAAGAATCCTGATCCTTCTTATTGGGGCAACCCTCCTCAAACGCCCACCAAAACAACTACTCCCCACTACAGCACAACGCCCCAAAACCCTTACCAACCCAATAGCCAGCAGGGCTATCAAGCACCTGGCCCTATTCCCAATCAAGCGCCGCAGCCAAATGCTCCAAAACCGCCACGGAAACATCAAGGGTGCCTTATTGCCGTAATTATCGGGATTATTCTTGTCTTTATCCTTGGTATTGCTGGCTGCGTTGCGTGTACCAGCTTCATTGCTTCAGAGGAACACAATTCAACTGCGATAGCGCCTCACTACCTTGAAATACCTGACCCCGAATATGATTCAAACAACACCTATCACGACAATTCAATCGATACTTCACTTAACAACGAATATTTCCGCGATGCCTTTGGTTTACCAGGAGAGTCTTCGCTTACTACAGAAGAATTAAATACACTTCAAGATTCGTTCTTCTCAGACCAATCCAAAGAACCAAATGATGAAGGCAACTATCATGACGGTGTCTATTTTGTAGGAAACGATATTCCCGCAGGAGGCTATTGGTTTTCTGGAGATGATGACGAACTTTCGTTTTTCTTCATCCTAAAGCCTACCGCAGACAACAATGGGTACGATGTTACCCACATCAATAATTACTACGGCCATAATTTAATGGATTTAGAAGAAGGTGAAGTTCTTGTTCTTATCAACGATGGAACAATGACCCCTCTTGCTTCTATGGACGAAACGTTTTCCGAACCTTATACCAGCGGCACCTACCGCGTAGGTACTGACATCCCCGCAGGAACCTATCAGCTTCAATTAGGAGAAGCAGACGACTATAGCGCTTGTTACGTTATGAAAGATTTGGAATTTAGCGATTCTAGTTATTTGCTTGAAACATACTACATTGAAGGCGATCAACCCGATGAAATAACCCTCCAAGAAGGAACTTATATTGAGCTCTACAACATGTCTATGACGAAAATCGTTGCTTAGCCAATTGCTCAGTCAAGCTATCGATTGCTTCTGGGTTTTATAAATACTGCCACAAGACAATAACTGTCTTATCGTTATAAGACCCTTCACCTTTTCCTCAGGATAAACTTCGCGCTTTATCGCTTACTTATTAAGGCTAAGGGCGTAGCGCAATAATGCGACGATAGATTAGCAACTCCCACAATCTTTCCTCGCAAATCAGGGGCTATCGCCATAACGGCCTTAATAAGTAAGCTGCGCTTCGCAATTATCCTTCATAAAAGGTGAAGGGTCTTATTCCGAAAAGATGAGCTTACTTTTCTTCAAACAAGCTGCGAATATAATTAAATACATGGGAAAGCATACCTGCATCATCAGGGTTTTCTTCAGATTGCTTTGGTACAAAAACCCGCAACGGAACCGTCATCTTTTTCTTATCTGCCAAATACCTTCCTGCTTTTCGACGAAGCGCTGAAGCCTGTGCCTTAGTAAGGGTAATAGGCTCGATGACAAGCTTCCCACCCGTGACCGAAATTAAATGAATACCATGTTCGTTTGCAAATGCCTTCAGACGTGCTTTTTCTATTTGGTTAATTGCTGCTTGAGGCATTTCGGGATGCTTCGAGACTAATTCCTGATAAATATCCTCAACTGCATCAAGGGTATCTGCACTTGCAATCTTGCGATAGTACAGCACGCGCTCATCAGCATCGGGTAAATACTTTTCAGGGAAATACGTATGATCAGGAACATTGACCACGATATCCGACAAAGCTGGAGGAAGATATTCGCTGCTCGAAGTATTACCTTCACGCGTCATGTTAACCGCTGTAGCCAACATCTGAGCGAACAGGTCAAAACCAACCGCAGACATATTGCCACTTTGCTCCGCACCCAACAAACTACCCGCACCACGAATCTCTAAATCGCGCATGGCAACACGCATACCGCTTCCTAACTCGGTATGCTCATTGAGTGCCGTCAAACGCGCCATTGCTTCTTCAGTCATGGTGATGTTATCGGGGAACAAGAAATATGCGTAGGCCTGAGTAGACGATCTACCCACACGTCCTTTCAACTGATACATTTGCGCCAAGCCAAGACGTTGCGAATCTTCAATGATCAAGGTATTGGTATGAGGATTATCAATACCGCTTTCAATAATGGTTGTTGCGACCAATACATCCAATTCTCCAGCAGCAAAATCTTCCATAACATGCTCGAGCTGCTCTTTAGTCATCTGACCATGAGCAACACCAACACGCGCCTCGCCTGCTGCTGCATGTACGCGCTGAACTGCCTCTTCAATAGAACGTACGCGATTGCTTACGTAGTACACCTGACCCTTTCGCGCAAGTTCGCGCCTAATAGCATCACTGACCAGATCGGGATCCCATTCTCCAACATGGACCTTTACTGGCCTGCGATCATCAGGTGGTGTCAAAATGAGACTCATATCGCGCACGCCCGATAAGCCCATTTGCATGGTTCGAGGAATAGGTGTCGCCGATAAGGTAAGTACATCAATAGATTCGCGCATATTCTTAAGTTGCTCTTTATGACCCACGCCAAAACGTTGCTCTTCGTCGATAATGACTAAACCTAAATCGTGCGGGTTAACATCTCGTGAAAGAAGACGATGAGTTCCTACAAGCACTGCCACTTTTCCGTTGGCAAAATCTTCTAATGCCTGCTTTTGTTGCGCGGGAGTACGAAAACGAGAAAGTACTTCAACGCGAACATTGAAAGGAGCAAAACGCTCAGAAAACGTTGAGTAGTGCTGCTGCGCCAAAATAGTGGTAGGACATAAAACCATTACTTGTTTGTTGTCCTGCGTTGCCTTAAATGCCGCACGAAGCGCTACTTCTGTTTTGCCAAAGCCAACATCACCACACACGAGCCTGTCCATAGGATGAGGCGACTGCATATCAGCCTTAATATCAGCAATAGCTGCCAACTGGTCAGGTGTTTCCTGGTAGGGGAAGCTCTCTTCCATCTCTCGCTGGGCAAGCGTATCTTCTCCATAGCGATACCCCTGCGTTGCCGCACGACGGGTATAGACATCCACCAAGTCGAACGCGAGTTTCTTAGTGGCCTTACGCGCTTTTGTTAGCGCACGAGACCAATCTGAAGTATTCAATCGAGTAAGACGAGGTGACGATCCCTCAGGACCCACATAGCGCGTAACTCTATCGAGCTGTTCAACGGGAACGTAGAGCTTATCCCCCTGGGCGTATTCGAGCAAAAGATAATCTCGCTCCGAACCACCAACATCTTGGCGCACAATATCACGGAAAAATGCCACACCATGCGCCGCATGAACAACGTAATCTCCTGGCTTATAAGGAAAGGTAATCTCAGTTACATCTATTCTTGAGCGCTTACGCGTTGCCATGGAGCCTTGTGTATCCGCCAAAGAAACGAGTGCCATTTTCGCTGCGGGGAAAATCATGCCTAAAGGAATATCTACGTCAACAATATTGACCTGACCGCGACGCAATTTCGCAGAATCATCCCCCACGACATCGAGCACCTCATTAATAGGAATACCCAAATCAACCAACGAAAGCTTGATTTCTTGGCGTGCACGAAAATGAGGAACGGAAAAAACTACCGTAAAGCCAGCCTCTACCAAAGAGCGTAGGCGTCCATACAGCTTTTCGGGATCGCCCGCCACCTCAACGCGCTTTACCACCAGTTCACTATCTAGTTCTACTCCCACACGCATAATAGAGACATACGTTGCTCGTGGATTGCTGCCAAAGTTAAGCTCTGCAGCAGAAACATATAAATCAGGTACGGGAATTGAAGTGCCCTGTGCCAGTTTCCCATATTCATCAAGAGCATGTTGTGCATCGTCAAACAGTGATCGAGGCTCAATTATCACGGTAAAGGCGCTAGAGGGCAGATATGCTCCAACAGTCGTGGTTTCCCCTAGCATATAGGAAGCCAAGACATCGGGAATTTCTTTCGAATCATCCTGTAAGCGCTCCAGCAAGCTGCGCAGCTCTTTGTTGGTGTCCGCTTGCTTTGCCAAAAGGCGCTGCGCGCTACGAAGCGACTTCTGGTCGTTTTTAAATTCACGAACAGGGTATATCTCTACTTCAGAAAGCGATGAAATAGTTTGACCCGTAGAGGGAAGGAATCGACGAATTTCATCCAACTCGTCACCAAAAAAGTCACAGCGCACAGGATATGCCAAGTTTCCAGGAAAAATATCAATGGCACCGCCCTGCAAACAAAACGTTCCTGGACCAGCCAATTCACCCGCATTGTCATAGCCCATACATACGAGTTCTTCTGCTAAATCCTCGAAACTTTCCACGTTACCTTGAGGTGATTCGGATAAATCAACACCTTGTTTAAGAACCAAAGGTTTTGCTATTTCTGTCTGAGGAAGCGCCACTTTACGCAACAAAGCACGAGCTGAAGCAACTACAATAACGGGCTTCTTTGACTGAAGTGCCCAAAGCGCTTTAAGACGCATTCCATGCAGTTGTGGCCGCATAGGAGCATCTACCGAAAAGGGGTTGCCTTCATAATCTGCGTAACGAAGTACGCGTTCTTCACCCACAAAAGCACCAACGGTACGAGCAAACGTATCAGCCGCATCTTCTCCCGCCGTTATCACTAACGTAGTACGAGGATCAGCAACAAAGCGTGCAGCCACCAAAAAGGGACGCGCTGAAGAAGCGACACCGATCACGGCATCTTCTTTGTTGTCCATCTTTTTCCAAGCCGCATCAAGTGCTTTAGATTTTTGCAAGGTCGCAGAAAGAAGATCAATCAACATTGTGACAATTCCCCAATAAACAATCAATTTCACTTTGCAGCATACTACCCCTTGTATTAGGCTACCAACTAGCACCAAACAAGGAAGTAATATGGCTCGAGAAACAATTACAGAAAAACGCGCTCGCGCATTGCAGGTCGCTCAACGTATGAACGACTACTATGGACAAGCGGAATGCGCCCTTCACTATAGTAGTCCTTTTACCCTTACTATTGCTGTGCTCCTATCAGCTCAAACAACTGATGCTGGAGTAAATAAAGTAACTCCTCGTCTTTTTGAGCGCTTTGGAACGCCTGAAAAGATGGCTCAAGCAAATGTTGAAGAGGTAATGGATATTATTCACTCCATTGGGTTTTATCGCAATAAGGCAAAAAACTGCATCGCGTGTGCCCAAATGATTATGAGTGATTTTGGCGGAGAAGTCCCTCGGACTATGGAAGAACTTCAAAAACTCCCCGGTGTCGGACGAAAGACGGCAAATATTGTATTAAATGAGGCTTTTGGAATCGTTGAAGGTATTGCAGTAGACACCCATGTGTTTCGCATAGCTCATAAATTGAAGTTCGCAGGCCCCTCTGCCGACACTCCCGCCAAAACCGAGCAAGCCCTGCTGAAACTCTACCCTAAGGAATACTGGAAACCTATTAACCACCAATGGGTTCTTTTTGGACGAGAATTCTGTATAGCAAGACGCCCAAAATGTTCTGAGTGTTTCATTTCAGACCTTTGCCCTAATGCTCCAAAATAGGCGTCGCTACCTTAAGAAAACCCATCAATAAGCACATTATTTCTATGCTTTTGTGACAAGCCTCAGCAGACATCCTGAGCTTTGTTGTAGTATTTCATGTGCTTTACCTGCGATAATACTATTCAAGCACGGAGATAGTTATGAATCTAGCACACCTACATTATTTTGTTACTCTAGCCGATAAAGAGCACTTCGCCAGTACCGCGCGTTCTTTAGGTATTGCTCGTTCTACCTTATCGCTTGCTATATCCCGTCTTGAAGATGATCTTCGTGCACCTCTTTTTACAAAAAATGGAAGCAATTTTGTACTTACTCCCTATGGCAAAGAGTTTTACCGCTATGCATCACTTGCGCTAAAAAACATCGAAATCGGAATGGATAAAGTTCAATCATTGCTTGAAGACCGAACCGAAACACTATGTATTGGTGTTCCCTTTACCATTCAAAGCGAAGATTGGTCCCGTGTAGTTCGCGCATTTCGCGCTGAAGCGGATCCCGATCTCTCAGTGAAAATCATTCAGGGATTTAGCGGAAGCTTACTTAATGATTTGGCTGCAGGTGTTTTAGATGTTGTATTTGCAGCAAAACTTCCCGATGCGCCAACGGGACTAACTTTTATTCCGTATTGGTCTCAGCAATTAGTTGTCGCCGTTAACAAAGACAATCCTTTAGCGCAACGAAAAAGCATCTCTTTAAAAGAACTGAAAGGCCATCATATCCAGTCTTACGCAAAAGGCTGGCCTCCTCATGACGACATTGCGGCATGCGTTGAAGGATATGATCTGGATATTGAAGAACAATTCAAAGAAGAAATTACTATCTGTTCTATGGTTTCCGCAGATGAAAATGCTATTGCATTTGTGGATTACTCATTTATTGTTGGTGCTTTTAAAGATATTGTCTGCATTCCTATCGATGAGGTGCCCCAAGATTTCCATAAGCTTTATTTAATTCATCGCTCTGGAGAAACCATGAGTGAAGGTCAGGCTCATTTTGTTGAATACATGAATGAGCATCCTATCCCTCCCGCGCGTCTGTAATTGGCAACGTAGTTACCAATTACAACAACACGATTCCAGAATACCTGTAAACGGCAAATCGCTAGCACTTACAACATTACGCCCCAGCATACCTGTAATCGGCTGATAAGTATTTTGGTCAATTTATTTAATCAATTTGTTGCAACGCTTTTCCGTCTTTACGGGTAATAGCACATCCACGACGCACCAATTCTGCAATAACAGTTTCCGCCAAAAATGGCATGCGCTCTAGCACCTTTGGTGTAAGTCCTTCCATGAATTCTATTGGCTCCAAATTTTCTACCTGCATGCCAAAACAAAGACCTTCTGCTTCAAAACCAAGCATAGTTGCCGCGTCGAAAAGATCTGCAAGCTTTAGATCATGAAGAGACGTGCGTGCTCCTATTGCACGCGCTATATCATAGGGCTCATAGCGAAATACCGTACCTGGCTCAGCATCGGTTCCGTCTACTGCATCTACCGTAAGGATCAGATCATAATCATTAACCTTAGAAACCATATCAAGAGTCATACAACCCACATCAAAGGTATCCACATTTTCAGGTAAGTCATACTGTTCAAGAATATAGTCATATACAGCTGGTCCGATACCATCATCAAGCATCAGACGGTTGCCTACAAAAAACACCGCTATACGCATGCTTCATTCCCCTAACGATAGGTAGTCTACATACCAAGAGTAGGTCTTATAACCAAGTTGTAATACGTTGCGGCACCAAGCATTACTGCCGCTAACACGCCCATGGTAATCGACCAAATAACTTGGCGTTTTTTGTACTGCTCTTTCGTTTTCCCACGCGATAAATCACGACGAAGCGCATACACCTGCGAAGCGCGCGCAAAAATGATAGTTACTCCCGCAAGAATAAGAGCAGCGATAATTGCAAGTATTACCGTTAAAGGCGATGGATTCGTATAGGCACCATATAGCAAGTTATCGATCAAAAGCCAAGCAGGATAGTACAGAATCGTGACCCAAATACCATGAGCGGGACCCCAGATCGGCGGCATAAACATTGCCCCTAAATTAACGGGAGGCAACCCTTCTAGAGATATTTCTTCAATCGGTACTTCCTCAGACTGTTCTGGAGTTGAATTATTTGCTGTTTTGCTCACGGAAAACTTCCCTTCGTCTAGCAAACTAATTTAGCTAATAGGTCTTTGTAGTTACCTCATATGGATTTCATTTTGTTTGCTATGGTAGCAAAAGAGAATACCAATACCGAGAGTAAGCATTGTATCCGTATACTAATCGCGCCACCAACGGTTGGATAGCAAGAAAGGATTATCCTCTATAGAAAAGATCCCTCCGTTTATACTACCCTGTGGTATTAAAAGGTCTAATTGGCTCTCGCCCACAATGATTGGATGATTCATGGCAGACAAAGCAAACAACCTTGCTCTTTCAGCGTTTGAAATACTAGGACCTATTATGGTTGGTCCTTCTTCTTCGCATACTGCAGGTGCGTTGCGATGCGCTCAAGTTGCAGCATCACTCCTAGATTCCTCAATCCAGTCGGTACGGTTTACCTTATGGAATAGCTTTGCACAAACCTACCAAGGACACGGAACTGATCGCGCACTGGTAGCTGGCATTATGGGATTTGCGACCGACGATAAACGCATACGAAATGCTTTTGATATCGCCCGAGAACAAGGGCTTCACTATGAATTTGTTATTGGTGGCGAAAACAGCGCACTTCACCCCAACACCGTAGATATCGAAATGACCAACTCTGAAAGTCTGAAAGCTACCGTCCGCGGCGAAAGTTTGGGCGGCGGAAAAATAAGAATTTCTCGTATTAATGATGTTTCAGTAGATATATCGGGAGCATACTGCACCTTATTCGTTGCTCATCGCGATGTTCCTGGTGCACTTGCTGCCCTAACAGGCCTTCTTGCGGAAGTGCACGTCAATATAGCATTCTGCAGCACTTACCGCACTGAAGCAGGTGGACAGGCCTATTCAGTGTTCGAAACCGACCAGCACTATACGGCTGAGTCGTTTTTATCAAAGGTTCGAAGCCTTGATTTAGTAGATTACGCCAGTTTTATCGAAGTACCAGGCACGGAATCTTTTCAACATTCCCAAGAATCAAATCCCTACCTTTTCGCAAATGGCAATGAACTGCTTTCTTTATGCCAGAAATATAGCCTCAACATTGGCTCTGTCATGATGCAACGCGAACAGATTCTTACCAATAAAGCATTTTGTTCCGAACGCATGAGAAGCGTTGTGCAGACGATGAAAGAGGAAACGACTGAGCCAATCGATCAGCCCCAAACCTCTCTTGGAGGATTCATTGGCGGAGAAGCACAAAAGATCAATACGAATCAAGCACAGTATGCTGAAAGTCTTATGGGGACCTCCCAAACTAATGCAGTTGCTCGCGCCATGGCAGTATTAGAACGCAGCGCTTCGATGGGTGTTATCGTTGCTGCTCCAACTGCAGGATCCGCTGGCGTTGTGCCAGGATGTATACTCAGCGTTGCAGACCACATTTCTGCAACAGAAAATGAACTCCATGAAGCACTTTTCTGTGCTTCAGCTATTGGATATCTTCTGAGCGCCAATGCTTGTGTGGCTGGTGCAGAAGGCGGATGCCAAGCAGAAGTCGGAAGCGCGGGCGCAATGGCCGCGGCTGCTCTCGTTCAAATGCTAGGCGGCACACCAAGGCAATGTCTTGATGCGGCTAGCATTGCGCTTTCCAACTTACTGGGACTTGTTTGCGACCCTGTAGGAGGACTTGTTGAGGTTCCTTGTCAAAATCGCAATGCCATAGGTGTTGCTGCGGCTTTTTCTTCTGCGCAACTTGCCTTATCAGATATACCAAGCTTGGTTTCCTTCGATGAAATGGCACAGGTATTGCTTGAAGTAGGGCATGCGCTTCCTTCAACACTACGAGAAACGGCTCTTGGTGGTATTGCAACCGCCCCTTCAGCGCTGCGTGCCTGTAAACACTGCAATACCTGCAAGTAAACGCATACTATAATTTCTTTCGTTTTTTGACACGCCTTTTTGATGCAAATTGACCCAAAAGTAAGCCCAAATAATGAAAAAACTCCGATCCAGAAACCTGAATCGGAGTTTTTGTTTTACTGATACAAATCGCTCTATTTTGAGGATTCGTCAGCGGTAATTTGCTATACCACGCAAGTAGATAAAATGCGTTAGCTGGCAAGCAAAACCGCATTGTTTAGTGGTGATCTACAGAGTGATCTTCGCCAACGATAACGTGACGAGCAGGGTCGTAAACCTTACCACCATGTTCCTTACCAAGGAGCATCAACTTAGCAGGAGCAGTACCCTCGATGAATACGAGGTAAATATGCAACATGCTGAAGATGATGAATACGAACATCATGAAGTAGTGAATGATGCGCATGGACATCATGCCGCCTACCAAAGACGTACCTGCTGCGAAGAACGTCCAGGATGCGGTAGGAACCCAAAGGCAGAAGCCAGTGTAAGCCATGATAAGGATAAGTACACCAACACCAAGATAAGAAATCTTTTGAGGAACACCGAGCTTTGCAGACAGTGGATGATCCTTCTTGATGAACAGGTAGTACTTTACCCAAGATACCAACTGGTGACGGTTGTCTGCCTGAGGAAGCCAGGTTTTGTAGTCACGTACCAAGTTGCGGGTACCACCCGTAGGAGCAGTCTGAAGCAAGAATGCAAACACGATACGCACAATGCAGTTAACCAAGAGAACAATACCCAAGAAAACATGTGCGCCGCGAGCAACGCCTGTAAGAGCTGCCCAGAACGGGAAGTGAATCAAGAAACCAGAGAAGATCAAGCATGCCATGCAGATGAGATTAATCCAGTGCGTCACGCGCATGGGCATTGGATGAGCTTCTTTGTAGTGAGCCAAATGTGCCATTTACTTCACCCCCCAAGGGCTAGTAACAGTTTCGAAGTGCTTACCGGTTGAAGGCTCAGTTACATGAACTGCACAAGCGGTGCATGGGTCGAAGCTGTGAACCGTACGAAGAACATTGATTGGCATCTCAACGTCATCAACAGGATTGCCGATAACAGCCTGCTCGATAGGACCAGGAACGCCTTCAGCATTACGAGGAGCAATATTCCAAGTGGTAGGAATAATGATCTGATAACCAGTGATCTTGCCGTTGTTAACGTGCTCGGTGTGATAGAGAGCGCCACGAGGTGCCTCCCAGAAGCCCGTACCGTCGCCAGTCAAGGTAGAAGGTGAACGGAAGTATTCACTGTCGCCACCCTTAACTGCCTCAATAAGTTCGTCAACCCAATCGCACATAAGGTTTGCGATGTAGAGAGATTCAACCTGACGAGCAGCAACACGACCAAGCGTGGACTGCAACTGAGGAATGGTAAGGTTCAGATCCTTGCACAAACCATCAAGCGTAGTCTTAATGAATTCATTGCCACGCAGATATGCAGCCAATACACGAGAGAATGGACCAGCTTCCATGCACTTGCCATCATAGCTAGGTGCCTTAGACCAGGTGTAGCGCTCAGCAATTTCGCCAAACTCATGGCCGTTCTCTTCGAAGAGCGTGCCTTCCTTGTAGTATTCGGTAAATTCTGGCTCGGTAACGCCTTCGCGAGGATTGAGATCAGAATCACCAACATACCAGGAGTGACCAACGTATTCCTTGATAAGGTCTTCGTTAACCTCAGAAAGGTTGAGGTTTTCATCGATAACGCCAGAAGGCAGGTAACGATCAGCCATTTCAAAGGATGGACGCTCAAATACGCCCCAAGCAACATAGCGGCCGCAACCCTTACCAAACTCAAGAGCTGGCAAGTAGTAAGGAGCGATTGCCTTGGTGTCAGGAATCATGGTTGCAGCTATCCAGTCACGTACTTCGTGAACGAGTGACCACAGATCGTCAAGCTTTTCTTCGGTAGGTACGAAGGAAGTACCACCAGGAACAAGCGTCATTACGTGAGGCATCTTGCCGCCAAGCAAGCCGCAAATCTCGGATGCCTTAGACTGCATGGTCAAAGCCTCAATATAGTGAGCAGTGCAGATAAGATCGAGTTCTGCAGGAAGCTTGAACTCGGTATCCTTAGCACCGTTCTTCCACCAGTTACCAGAGAAGATGGACATCTGACCATTTTCAGCAAACTTGGTAAGGCGCTGTGCCAATGCCTTCAAGTCGGACTGGCAAGAAGTGCCTGCCTCTTCAACCAAATCATATGCATCAGCAATATTTGCCTTCAATGCATTGAGTGGGTTTACATAGTCAAGAGCAGCCAAGGTGTAGAACCACAGAATGTGGCTGTGCAAGAACTGACCGCCCTCGATGAGGTTACGAATAATACGTGCGTTGTTAGGAATTTCAATGCCGTATGCCTTTTCAGCTGCGATAGAAGAAGCATGTGCATGAGATACAGGACAAACACCGCAAATACGCTGAACAATGTGAGCAGCGTCTTCAGGGGTGCGGTCCTGAACTACCAATTCCATGCCGCGGAAACAACCGCCAGACATCCAAGCATCAGTAACAACGCCGTTTTCTACTTCCATCTCTACGCGGAGATGGCCCTCAATACGGGTAATCGGGTCGATAACTGAACGAGTCATTGTTTACTTGCCTCCCTTCAGAACATCTTCGTCATACTGACCGATGGCCTGATCAGGATGCTTTGCGTCCCATTCACGTACCTTCTCGAAGTCAGCGCCACCGCTGGTGCGGCCAGTCTTCTTCATGCCGAAGCCATGAATAACAAGTGCTGCTGCTACAACACCAGTCAGCGTCCAAGCAATAGCTTCAGGCTGGATGGTCATGCCACCAATGCGCAGGTCGCGGAAGCGAGCGCGGAATGGCGTGTTGGTTTCAACCCAGTTCTCACCAGGATCGTTTGGATTAGCAGTGCAGCAACCGATGCAAGGACCGCCTGATGCAACGCACCAAGAACGACGATGGTTCCAACGAACGATACCGCAGTTTGCCTTGGTCTGAGGACCACGACAACCCATAGGATACAGGCAGTAATTCATTGCCTCTTCCTTGGTACCGAATGCATAAACGAATTCACCATTCTCGAAGTGACCACGACGTTCGCAGTTGTCATGAATGGTCTGGTTGAACATAACGGTTGGCTTGTTTTCGCCGTTGAGTTCAGGAAGCTGACCCATAAGAACTGCATCAACCAAAACAGCTTCAAGCCATTCAGGATTTGCTGGGCAGCCTGGGATATTAATAACGGGGGTGTCAATTCCCGACTTGCGCAGGAATTGCTGAACACCGAGTGCTCCTGATGAGTTTGGATTAGCACCCATCCAACCACCATTAACTGCGCAGGAACCCAAAGCTACTACAGCGTTTGCATTCTCTGCTGCATGAATAAGATGTTCAGTGCCGGGCTCATTGGCAACGCGCAATGCTTCACCGTTCCAGCCCTCCAAAACCGCACCTTCGTAGATGAGGATGTAATTCCCCGCCTCGATCGTCTGTGCCTTGGCCTCTTCCATTGACCAACCTGCAGCAGCAGAAAGGGTTTCGCAGTAGTTAAGCGAAATCATTTCCAGCACTACGGTTGCTGGATCAGGGGCGTCAACCTGTGCGAAAGATTCCGTACAACCGGTGCAAGAAGCGCCTTCGATCCAAATTACGGGATACAAAGCACCTGATTCTGCGCCGATAACGGAGTTCTCGATCGCCTGAGCAACACGAGGAGCAGCGAGCTCAGACAAGCCTGCCGCAACGGCGAGCGAGCCGCAGAGCTTCATGAAGCTACGACGAGACACGCCACGCGCCTCCAGCTTGCTCAAAAACTCTGGACTGATTGCCTCTGTTACCATGTGCACACCTCCTTAAGGGTGTATTGTCCTATAAAACCTCTGTATACATTTTCGTGGATTTCTTCTCAAAAAAGATCGACTAACTGTGTGAATATCAGGTTATTCCCGTCAGCGGTATGAAAATGTTACCCGTTATATTGGTAGTAACACACATTTCCTTCACATTTGATTATTTAGTCAAATGCTCATGCCGAGAAAGCCAATCTGTTGGTACAAAAATTCGTTTTTGTTACCTATTTTTTTGAGAATATTCCATCGTTTGAACATTATTTTGAATTAGTTCATTAGCAAATGGTTATTTTTTTAAATTTGTCCAGTTTTGAATCTGAAGCGCTTCCTAGGCATACTTCCTTATCTGTCCGCCTTGAAGCATCAGCGCCCTGTCGATATCGATTTAGCGAAGTAAACGAAGTAAACAATCTCCTAGAAACAATTCTGGAGTATTATTATCAAAATTTGTAAGAAAGGAACAGTATGACTCAGGCAACAACTATTGCTTATTTAGGCCCTGTTGGAACATATTCGCACGAAGCAGCGCGCTTGTTTGCAAAGCGTATGGGATGCGAAGATGTCGAGCTAATCGAATGCCCTTCTTTTAACGAAGTCCACGAAGCAGTAGATCGCGGAAAAGCCGAGTTTGGCGTTATGCCTATCGAAAATTCTCTTGAAGGCGTAGTAACTGCCACCCTTGATACTCTTGCCTTCAAAGGTGGCGTATCGATTATGGGTTCTGCTGTCCTTGATATCCATCACTGTCTTGTACTGCATCCCGATGCGAAAGTTGAAGACATTAAAACAGTTGTTAGTCACCCTCAAGGACTGGCTCAGTGCCGCCGTTACCTGAACAATCGCTTCCCCACCCTTGCGCGCATTGCCGCATCCTCTACCGCAGAAGGTGCTCGTGAAGCGTCCAAAGATAAAACGGTGGCAGGTATTTCTTCTGAATTTGCGGCTGAGTTGTTCAACGGCAAAATTCAAGAACGCGATATCGAAGATCACTACGGCAATCAAACCCGCTTTGCTCTTATCGCACGACAAGGACACGAGCCAGTTTTGCACAGCGAACATATGAAAACTTCCTTGGCTCTTTCCCTTAATGCCGACAAACCTGGTTCTTTGCTCATGATCCTCTCGGAGCTTAACTACGCAAATGTCAACTTGACCATGATTCAATCACGCCCAACCAAGCAAGGCCTTGGTGATTACTTGTTCTTTGTTGATTTAGAAGGGACGCCTGAAAATCCCGCCATTAAAACAGCGCTTGATTGCTTGCGCTTAAAACTACGTGAGGTAAAGGTACTTGGCAGCTATCCTGCAGAATAACAATTTTCGACAACTATCCTGCAAATAAAAATGCTCAGAACTGTCCTGCAGGATTTCACCTGCTTTAATTCAACGCAATGCCTGCAACAAAATAAGGAGCTTTTAAAAGCTCCTTATTTTTTATCCTGCAAACTTTTCGAGAAACCCAAGCATCATAATACAAACGACAATTGTCTACGAAGCGCTGTACACCGTGTTTTCGCCAGTGCCTTGCGCACTGAAAAACCCTTCACGAACCAAATCATCTGCGATAGAGCGGACGAGTTCAGGATCAAGTTCTCCCCTTCCATGAGCTCGTTCGAATTCTGATAGCGCAGCACACGCATCAGAAAAACCTACTTCCTGTTGCGCCAGCACAATACGTACAAGCTCGGCACGTTTTTGCCTACGAGAACCCTCAAATTTCGACTGCTGAGTATGATGACGCGAACGACGAGAAGGATTAGGCAAGACCGATTTTAAGTAAGCACCATAGTCCAACAGCGCGTAATACCAACCACGAGGATCATCTAGAGAACAGGTACGCTCAACAAGTGGTTCAATCTGCTTGTCGGAAATATCAATTTGCCCCGGGAAAAATTCATGGAGAAATACGGTACGCACGTTAGTTTCTAAATAAAGCGCAGGTTTTTGATACGCAAAGGCCATAATTCCACCAGCTGTAGCTTTCCCGATCCCAGGAAGTTCTTGTAGGGCACCACTCGTAGCGGGAAGAGTGCCTTTATAACGATCGGCACACAACTCAGCACAGCGTTTTAAAGCAAGGGCACGGCGGTTATATCCCAACCCTTGCCATGACTCAAGAACGGTTGCAGTATCCGCACTTGCCAGAGCATCAATAGTAGGAAACAAGTTAAGAAATCGGCTCCAATACTTTTCTACCCGAGCCACTTGAGTTTGCTGCAACATAACTTCCGAGACAAGCACAGCATACGGATCATCAATGCCTCTCCAAGGTAAATCTCGATACAAACGCTTACCTTCATTCCATATTTTAGATACGAAAGCGCGTTCCTGTTCGGTCATATCGCTATCATTTACCCCGCAAATAAGGGAAACCATTGACTAGCATTCTTTCTTTGAAGCTGAGGTGGTCGAAGACCCATCAAGGGCAAGTGCTGCCTGGATAGCAGGATGTTGTTCGCCTTGCTCGAATAAATCTTTGAGAGAAATAGAAGAGTAGAGATTCTTAATAAGCACATCTGCTGCACGCCATACCGCATTAAAGGCACATGACGCTTTATGGCAACAAACATAAGAACAATCGGTACATTCGGCAACCGAAAGCGTTTCCCCGCTAACGCTAACTAACACATCGTATACCGTAACCTGCGCAGGATCACAGTTAAGGACAAGGCCCCCATGCACACCACGAATAGTGCGCAAGAGGCCCGCTTTCACTAATTCATGCTGAATGCTGCGCGCAAAAGAGTAAGGAATTTGTTCCTGCTCCGCAACTTCAGCAATAGATACATACGACTCACCATTTTTATAAGCGGCACGGATGATACGGCACGCGTAGTCGCAGCGGCGCGTGATGCTCATCGGTTACTCCTCCAACAGATCATCAAGGTTCGAAAGCTCGTTCTTGAAGCTTTCCACTGCCAAATCTTCCATCCGTTGATATTCGTCGGAATCCAAAGGTTGGAAATTAGACAAACGCATGAAAATATCGCCTGTCTCTACCGCGCAGAACGTATTGCGTGCAACACTTTGTCGATAGGCTTCCTCTACCGCTTCGTTGGAAATTGCATAGATTTCAAAGCGCGAAAGAGTGCGCGAAAAATCTACCAATTGTCCAACATTCAAACCTCGCATAGAAGGATGCTGAGATTGTTCGCTGAGCCATATCTCTCGACGCTCCGCATCGTTTGGTAAATCGATATCCACAACGCGATGATTGCCAATAAGATCCCAGAAAAATGGATCAATATCATCTGGTTCCGATGCAGAAATCAAAACCGTAGCTTCTGGACTGGTTAGTGCCGTTTGAACAAGCGCCAAAGCTTCACGTGCACCACGGGAAAGCTGAATGCTTAAAAACGACTGCATGTCGTCTGGCGTTCCATCGAAAAACGGCAGATCCCATAGATCCAAATCCTCCAAAACTACCACCGTTGGAGAATCGAAGCCAGTACGTGATACGCCCGACAAACGCGCTTTAAAGTTAGGCGATGCCATAACACACAGCACCACCTGACCCATTGCATTACGGTCAAGACGCATACGAATAGCAGGAAGACCAAGCTCGCCAACCGTTGCAACCATAAAACAATTTGCATCTTCGCGAGAAGGACTGCGAAATACCAGAGTGCCTAGGCCAGGCATTCCTGGAAGTCCGTGACGGAAGTTAAGCATTTCCAAAAATTGCACGAATTCTGGATCGTTGTTCCTGCCGACACCAAGTTTATGCATGGATTCGATTGCTCTGTCGAATCCAACCAAATTTCGATAATCAAAATGCTGCTGAGCTACCTCTTGAGGCTCTTCTGAAACGCCACCAAGCGCCATAGAAGAAAGCTGAGCAAAGGCAGCAGCCAAAGGAGAATCAGGCGGTACAACCGTTGAGGTTACCTCTATGCCATCAGAACCATTACCTGAAACAGCGTTATTCGAAGAGGCTTGTTCGTTATTTTTTCCTTTTGGTGCAGCAACCGCCGCCTTTTCTGATGCTTCTTCAGAATTGCGAGAACCCGCTTGATTGTGATCCGAAGATTCGGTTTCAGCTTGATTTGATGTGTTTAATGCTGTGTTTCGCTTTGATGCGGGATTAAAGGAATCAGAAGATTTCTCGGAAACCTTATTCATTAAATCTTGAATAGACGTACCGAAGCTTGAGGAAAGGTTCGACTTTTTGCCAGAAATCCCTGTTTGCGCATCTGCATTGTCTTCAAAGCGGCAAAGCACATCATCTGTTGCATCTAACAAGTCTTGGCTAACCATATCAGCCACATCTTCGACTAAGTTGCGATCAAAGCCGTACTCTTCCAGCTTGTCAAAAGCAAGCTGCTGAAGCTCTTCAGCATGTGCTGCCATTTCCTCTGGAGTCCAGAAAGATTCAAGCTTTTCAAAAATATATTCTGCCAACGAACGCTGCTTTGCTCGAATCGCCAGATCCCATGCTTTGCTCATACCTTCAAGCACTGCCTCATTAGGAATACGATCTTCACGCAAAGCTCGTTCATATGCCGCCATATAAAGGTGAATACCAAGAACGATATCGCCCTCTTCCACCGCCGAAGCCGCACGCTGAAGATATGCCTGAGAAGAATTAGAACGCGCATTTTGATCCTGGAATGATGCGCCAAAGGAAGACTCTTCGTTCATCATCGTGCACCTCCTAACATTTTCAAATACTCTAAAATCATACGTTTCTTATCAAATGCAAAATAATGATAGTCTTTTACTCGCAGTTAATTGTAAAACAGGTACTTCTCCCATGTGTGAATTAACAATGATTTGTCAGTTATTTGTAGTGATTTAACAAGGAATGGTCACATCTTGGCAGAACCTAGCACGGATCTTTGCCGAACCCACTACAAATCTTGGCAAGACCTACCACGAAAGAATGTCCCAACCATTCTCTTTAGCAGTACGACGCAGCGGATTATCGGGCGTTACTGCACAAGGGCGCAAAGCTGCACGAAGCATAGCGCGATCAGAATGATGATCGCCGTAGGCATGAGTGATAACCCAATTTCCCTCGCCATATTTTTCATTGGCATATTCAGTAATACGTACAAGCTTTTCTTCGCCCTCGACGGGAAGTCCTTCAACTTGGCAGGTATAGCATCCCTGATCGTCAGTTGCCATACGGGTAGAGAACTGATGGGTAAAACCATGCTTTTTCATTGCTTGGCAAATAAGAGGTTCAAAGGTGGCAGAAACTACCCACACTTCACGACCACACGAGAGGTGATGTTGAATTTCTGCATCGGCCTTAGCGCGGAAAATCTTTTCAAGATGCTCGTCATAAAACGATTCGAGAAATTGATCTACTTCTTCTTTTGGCTTGCCTTCAAATGCAGAAAAAACCGCTCCGCGAACCCAGCTTTCATTCTGAGGAAGACGCAGTTTGTAACGAAGACCCCAAAAGATAATTTTGGTAAGCACGCGTTTTTTCAGCATCTTTTTTCGCTGAAGATAGCGAACAAGAATAACAGGAGAATTGCCTGAAATAGAAGTGCCATCAAAGTCAAAGACTGCAATTTCTACAGGCTTGTTTTGAACGGTTTCTTCCATTTCCCTCTTACCCCATCTTAAAAAGGTCGCAAAAAATACAAACCAATGTAAGCGATCATTTAAAAGTCATCAAAAACTATATCATCATACCAATTGGAATGTTTTCGATGAATGCATGCTATACAAATTTGTAACTATTCTAAAAACAAATGAAGCTCCCTGACGGGAGCTTCATGACAGTTCAAACTGGCGGGATGTACGGGACTCGAACCCGCGACCTCCGACGTGACAGGCCGGCGCTCTAACCAACTGAGCTAACACCCCGTGCTTCAGCAGCGAATGTTAGTATACAGGAAATTAAGATGCGTGCAAGAACTTTTTTTAAATTTTTTCTTATACTCATTCAATCAGGGATTTTCCTGACGAAACTAGTTCTTCTTGCGTATTGTTGGCTTCATGGAAGACAGAATAGTTTTGCCTGCTGAAGTAGCAACGGGCCCAATCGCGTCAAGCGCCCCAGTAACCACCTTGCGAGCAACAGGGGCAACTTTTTCACCTACTGCACGCAGAGTTGGCTCGCCTTGTACGAACACAACCACTTTAGCTGTTTCGTTGGTGGCTTTACTTGCCAAAGCAGCCAAGCCGGCAATACTTCCACCGCCCTCGAAGTATTCAATAGCGGCTCTGCCGATAGCTTGGGTGCCCAAGTAGCCCATAGTGCCCTTTACTGCCCAACCGAGCGCTGGAACTAATCCTGCAAGTTGGCGAGAAATATTGCGGAATATGAAGGCATTTACCAATACTCCCAAAAGCTCTACCACACGTTCAGGACCTAAAGGCTGACCGTAGGCAGCGGCAATTTGCAAAATCATTTTAATTTGGTTTGCCGTCATTAAAGGCATATCTGCACCAGGCACAAATACCACTACGCCAATGCCTGCATTTTGCAAAGAAGTGCTCGAGATAGCATCATAGGCAAGCGGTCTGCGAACAAACGGATACGCAATAGAAAAGGCAAGCTTCTTTTCTGCATCAACCGCCGCAACAATCCATCTGCCAATTTTATCGGCAAGCTCACCTTTTAGCTCTTCATCAAATTCAGCATCTTGCAAAAAGACCACATCGTTTTCAGGCAATGGATTACCTGAATGCTTCGCAAGAGCGCAAACTTCTTCGCCATTTTCCGCAACCACCAAAACAGGAGTTCCCTGGCTACGAAATGCTGCAGCAAGCGCACCTACTGATTCGCTCTTAGCGGCAGCAATAATGGTTAGATCACAAGCAAGAGAGGTATCGGGGGCTTGCGTAGGGAAATAGCTCACCATAACTCGCGAATTAAGAGAGTCGCTATTAAATCCCGCACGAACAAACACCTGAAAATCAGGAGAAGCAGTTTCGTCAATCAGGATATTTACTGACACAGGAATAGAGCTTGCGCGTTCAATATCAAGCGCAGCAGAAATTACTGAAGGTAAATCGACTGGAAGCTTCATGGAGGTCCCCTTTCACTTAGCGACCATTATGAACCCAAACTGAATTAATTAAACCAAGCATCATGAAATTTACGATCATGAATGAAGAACCGTAACTAATAAAAGGAAGAGGAATGCCGGTAATCGGCATAAGTCCGCACGTCATGCCAATGTTTTCCAAAATCTGGAACAACCACATACCCACGACACACACAACAATGATGGTGCCAAACAAATCGCCAGAGTTTCTTGCTACTACAATCGAGCAAAACACCAAGCCAATATAGAAAGCAATCAGAACTAATGCGCCAACGAATCCAAATTCTTCTGCCAAAACGCAGAATACGAAGTCTGTTGGCGCTTCAGGCAAAAAGCCCAAAGAAGACTGGGTTGCCTGCATAAAGCCTTTACCAAAGAAGCCGCCGCTACCAATCGCAATCATTGCTTGCTGTAGATTGTAGCCATCACCTGAAGTATCGTGAGTAGGATCAAGAAAAACAGTCAGACGAGACATCTGATAGTCTTTAAGCAATACGTCGCTGCCAGCAATCTGGTCTAACACAGGGTCAAGAAGTAAGATCGCAGCGATCATTACCACTAAAACACCAATGGTAGCTACAATGAAGCGCCAATTAGCACCACCAATAATGAGCGCAAATCCCGCAATCATTAAATATACTAAGCCCGTGCCTAAGTCTGGCTGAGTCATAACGCAAACAAAAGGTACCGCCATAATAAGAAGCGCTTTAATGTATTCGCGCAGGTCGTTCAAGCGACCACCATAGCGCGCCATTACTGATGCCGCTAAAAGCACAACGGTCACCTTGGCAAATTCGCCAGGCTGAAGCTGAATACCAACATTGATCCAGGATTGACCGCCATTAACCTCAACACCAATACCTGGAATATGAGGTGAAAGTAAAAGAACAACATTAATAATAAGAAATACCGTCGTATATCCCGATAGTACGTGATAGTCCACACGAGAAATTACAGCAAATAAAACCATGCCAACGCCCACACCCATAAGCTGCCTTGTGAAGCTATAGTCTGGGTCGGACGAGGTGGCAGAAAACTGCACCAGTAAGCCATATGCCACCAAGACAATAATAAAGAACACAAAGGGCGGATTAATGTACTTAAACCGACGCGGTTTTAAAGCCTTAGCGACAGAGGGGTCCTGTGGACGAACAGAACTGATTTCATTCATCATCTGTGGCATCTAAACCCCCTACTCTTCCGAATCATCGCCCGAAGAACTGTCGTCTTCGCCATCGGCAGTATCTTCAGCACCCGCTACCTCTGTTGCAGAGATGGGAGCTATGTTTTGATCAAACGTACCATCAGAGCAGCGAATAGCCGCATCCATAATACGCGCTGCAATAGGTGAGCCAGTAGTACCACCACTACCGCCTTCTTCCAAGCAGAGCGCAAGCGCAAACTTAGGCTGTTCGTAAGGAGCGTAGCAAGAAAACCATGCCATATCCTGTTTGCCTGCAACTTCTGCCGTACCAGTTTTAGCAGCAGCGCTCCATGAATACTTTCCAAAATCTGCAGAAACACTTGCATTTTCTGTAGCTACACCATGAAGAGCATCCTGCATAACTTCAAGCAAGGCAGAATCCACTTCGGGGTGATAGTCTTCTACGGTTTCAAACGTAAGAACAGTTTCTCCTAAAGAGTTGCGTACTTCCTTAAGCAAATGAGGACGTAGCAATCTGCCCGTAGCTACCGCAGCATAAGCTCGAGCTACCTGAATAGGAGTTACCAATACATAACCCTGGCCAATAACCATGTTTGACATATCACCAGGCAACCACTGAGCTTCTTCAGGAACATCCTTAAAGTATTCCTGTTTCCACTGAGGCGTTGGAATACGACCTTCCGCTTCGCCCGATAAGTCAATATGAGTAGAAGCAGCATATCCAAATTCTTTAATGAAGTCCTGCATTGCTTCGTTACCAATAGTGCCACGTGCGTCATAAAAATCTTTTGCGATTTCATAAAACACCGTGTCGCACGATTCAATTACACCCTCACGAAACGTAATGGGCCCATGACCTGTCTCAAGCCAACAGTCCTGAGGGAATTCATCGCCGAATCCTGTCCACGTACCCGTACAATCCCATGTTCGTGTCGTGTCAGCAAAACCATACGTCAAGCCAGCTAAACCAGTAAATGCCTTAAAACACGAAGCAGCAGGATACGTACCTGCAATGGAGCGATTCATTAAAGGATAATGCGATTCTTCGGTTTGATATGCATCCCACGTGTCTTGCGAAATACCACCAATGAAACGTTCAGGCTCATAGGTGGGATAGTTCGACATGGCAACGATGCCGCCTGTTTCCACATCTATAACCACACACGCAGCCGCGGTACCAGTACCACCTGTTACCGCTTCTTTAAGGGCGGTATCTGCCACATACTGAACACGAGCATCAATGGTTAGGTAAACATCATTGCCTTTTGAAGGATCCGTTTCAGCAACTACCTGCTGAATAACACCTGTGGCATCAGCTACCAAAATTCGCTGACCATGATCACCCGCAATAAGCGCATCGTAAGTCTGCTCTACACCACTTTTCCCCACCGCGTCACCGCTTTCGATGTCGCGACCTTCAGCAGCGTTGTTCAAATCCTCTTCAGATGCCGTACCGGTATAACCTAATACATGTGCAGCTAAAGCCCCATAAGGATAGCTTCGGGTAGTACGAACTTGAGTGGTAACACCAGGAAAAGCATCGCGATGTTCTGAGATATAAGCAATATCGCGTAGTTTGACATCACTTGCTACCACACGTTGACTTTGTGCACCTGAAGAAGAATCCAAAATACGCGAACGAACCACTTCATAAGGGATTCCTAACAGTGAAGATAAGCGCAAAATAACATCAGGGTTATCCACTACATCAGCGTCAGCTAGAACCGTTTGTACTTGACGGTTTGAAACAAGCGCCACCCCTTGAGAGTCGTAAATGACTCCTCGTGGAGCAGGAGTATTAACCGTGGTGTAGAGATTATTTTGCGCTTCTTCGCTATACGAGGCACTATTGAGAACTTGTAAACCAAATAAACGCACTGCAAGGGCGCCAAATACGCCCGCCGCAAGAACGCCTACCGCGATAAAACGATTCCGAAGCCCTTCGCCGCTAACAGAAGTACCACCAAATGCTGCACCTGAACCCGAACTGATTGAGGTCTTAGGTGTTTCAGCCGAAATACCCACCGAGGTAACAGATTTCACGCGCATGCGGTCACTTGTTCGCGAACGGGAAGATTGCGAACGCACGCGAAAAATCACTACCGCAAGAACGCCGAGTACTACAAGGGCAGCTATGGTTGTCAGAATAGCTGAAAGCATAAAGCAACCAAACCTTAGCGGAATCCGCCGCCGCTTGATACCTTCCACGCATCATTTACTGGCTGCGCAAAAGGCAAGCGTCTCATAATAACGAACAGCAAAGCAGCAAGTATTGCGTTGAACACAGTCGAAGGAAGAACGCGCTGCAAGAATAGCTCGATAAATCCACCCTGATAACCTGCAATGAGCAAAACAATCATAAAGAGCAATTCAAATACAAAAATTGCTGCCGCAAGCGCAATAAGTGGCATAGCCACATTTGAATCATCAAGAACCTCAAAGGCACGTGACAACACGAACGTTATTGCTAAGAGCAACAGTGAAGTAAGCCCCACAGGTGTTTGGGACAATAAATCAGCAATAAGCCCTAAAACAAAAGCATAGACATAAGTAGAATCAGGCCTACGAAGTATGGTAAGTACCAAAATAAATGCCACAATGAAGCTTGGTACCACTGAGAAAATGGCAAGAATTGGAGCAAATACAATCTGGACTACCACAATAATCGCAGAACATATAAGAGGAAGCATCCATTCGCGCATACTATCACTCGCTTCCTTCATCTGTTGAACTTGAATCACTGCCATCTGAATCGGAATTCGAATCGGAGGAATCTGATGCACCGTCTGAAGCGCCATCACCAGATTGCTGATCGCTGTTAGCATCGGACGTGTTGCCCAACAACGCATCGGGACCTACAGCAGAAACAACCTCATTTGCTGCATCCTTGTTTTCGTCAGCGGCACCTTCATTGCTCATACCTAGCACCACAAGAACTTCGCTTATATTGTCAAACGAAGCATTGGGCGTAATAACAATAGTGCGCGTAGCATCACCTTGGCGTTGTTCTACCTTCGATACGGTACCAACAACCAAGCCACGGAAATAACCGCCACCCAAGCCAGAAGTAATAACTGCTTCTCCCTCTTTTACTTCAACACTTTCATCAACACCCTCAAGGTATAAAACCCCTTCAACCGAGCCTGACAAAATGCCTTCCGCACGTGAAGATTGCAGCATTACCGCAACACCGCTTTGAGCATCATTGAGCAAACGCACCTGAGAAGAATAGGTGCTTACTGAAACAACTTGGCCAATAACACCCGTTGATCCCATAACGGGCAAGCCTTCGCTAACACCCGATGCTGAACCAGCATCAATGGTAATTATATGATTGTATGAATCAGACGAATAACCTGTTACTCGTGCTGCAACCGAAGTAAAGCCGTAGGCATCGTGTAAGCCAATAAGAGATTCAAGGCGCGTAGCTTCTTGACGGTACTCTTCTAACTCGACCACCATCTGGCTTAGTGTTGCATTGCTTTCTTGAAGCTGATTGAGTGTTTGACCATCTGCTGTTAAGTCTTCAATTGAAGTAGTAGCCGATGCAGCCAAAGAACTGCTCGCCGCCCCTATCGAAGATAGAGGCGAAGACAGAGCAGATGTTGAATCTTGTATGGTATGGAGAGGACCTTCATCCCCTTCGCGCACATAGACAACGACCAAAACTAACGAAACTACCAGTAAAAGAACGAGCAGAATCGTTCCATTGAATTGGCCACCGAATGGGATGCGTTTATCGTTCAAGTTCAGGGCCATTGTATGCGGAATTCTCCTACTTTGATCTCATAAGTATTTGCTTTAGTGCTGTTGGGGTTTCCAAAACCCTCAAACAACCTGTTACTACATTAGTAAGCGCTGTTTCGCTCGTCCAAACCGGGATTTCAAGCTGTTGCGAGAAATAACGATCCAAACCATTGAGCAGACCACCGCCACCAGTCAGCAAAATACCATTCGAAATAATGTCAGAAGCCAAATCGGGATTGGTCTTCTTAAACGTTTCTTTAATGTGAACTACCATTTCATCAATGGGAGCCTGAAGCGCATCACGAACATCTTCGGACTGAATAGTAACTTCTTTTGGCTGTTCAGTAAGCACATCCTGCCCAGAGATAATCATGTCACGTTCACGACCATCTTCGAAAGGCAGAATAGAGCCTATTTTAATCTTGATAACTTCTGCTGTGCGCTCACCGATCTTAATTCCAAGAAGATCACGCAAATGCATCGCAATTGCTTCATCTAAACGGTTGCCCGCAAGACGCAGCGAAGACGAAGTTACGATACCGCCCAATGAAATAACGGCAACTTCGGTAGTGCCACCACCGATATCAACAACCATAGAACCGGTAGGTTCCGTAACGGGCAAATCTGCACCCATGGCAGCAGCCATGGGCTCTTCAATCAAATAAGCCTGTCGAGCGCCCGCTTGAATAGTAGCCTCAAACACCGCACGCTTTTCAACAGAAGTAGCACCACAAGGAATGCATACTACGATACGGGGCTTAGGCTGCCAAGGATAACGACGAGGTGCCGCCTTATTGATAAAGGCAGAAATCATAGCCTCGGTAACATCATAATCGGCAATAACGCCATCATGGAGCGGATGTTCTGCAGAAAAAGTGTCGGGCGTATGGTTGATCATGTTCTTAGCTTCATGACCAACAGCCAGTACGCGATGGGTACTCCGCTCAATAGCAACTACAGAAGGCTCGTTAATAACGATACCCTGACCAGTAATAGCAACAAGAGTATTGGCCGTACCAAGGTCGATAGCCATATCGTATGAATTAGACGAAGTGGCATTCTGTATAAAATCAAGGAAAGACATGCATCATCCTTAAAACTATCTGTGAGCAATCGTAAACATGAATTTTACCATACTGCGTAATTCCTGTATCCAAACAAGAACGCAACAACTTATTTTAACAGCTCTCCTACATACTACGAGCCCTAGCATAACGCCAGGGCTCGTGAAATACACGCTTATTTCAAAAAATCGTGCTTACTTAAAGAAAATACCAATCTCACGCTCTGCGGATTCGATGGAGTCAGAGCCATGGATTACGTTTTCGTCCATGATCAAACCAAAGTCACCACGGATGGTGCCAGGAGCAGCTTCAGCAGGATTGGTTGCGCCCATAAGAGAACGGCACTTCTTTACTGCACCTTCACCAGAAACAACCATCTTTACAACAGGACCAGAGGTGATGTAGGAAATCAGACCATCATAGAAAGGCTTACCCTCGTGTTCTGCATAGTTTGCAGCAGCCTGTTCTGGGGTAACCATGCCCATTTCCATACGCTCAATGGTAAGACCAGCGCGTTCAAAACGAGCAATAATTTCACCAATATGACCATTGCGAACGCCATCAGGCTTGATCATGCTGTAGGTCTTTTCGATTGCCATACTTTGTTCCTTTCGTAGGTAAAAATCACTGTGTTATGAAACAGGACGTACTCTTGTCCTGATTCTTTCTTATTTATTGAGCAGATTGGCTTGCAAAGGACAGCGATACGTTCGATATCTTCCAACCCAATCCATCACGCACCAAAGAAATTTGATACGGAATTTCTCCACCCTGCTGAGTGGTGGCAGTTACATAAGCATCAGCAGTACTAAAGCTGTTCGTCGTACCATTTACCGTAATGGTGCTTGAGGTTGCAACCATATCAGCAATACGGGATTTTGCATTGTCATCAAGATCGGATGCATATACCTCACTATTAGAAGGATCATTGAACAATGCTGTAATTTGATCCTGCTGTGAAGGGAAACCAATTCCCTGTACGTAAGCATAGGTGCCTGCGCCACCAACAAGAGCCAAAAGAATTAGAATGACCAAGAAAATCTTCAAGCCACGATGACGATGCTTTTTCTTGGCGTTTTGTGTCCAATCCTGAAAATCTTGCTGCTGAGCTGCAAAGAAATCACTATTCTGCTCTGCCTCTGCAATACTGCGCATGATACTTGTTTCAGAAATCTGGGTAGTTCCCATTTCTGATGGAGCTAAAGGCTGAGCCTCAATAGGCACGCCATCACCAGGAACATCTAAACCAGATAAATCATTTTGAGAAGTAGTATCTGCAGGAACAATAGAATCCTGTTCACCCGTGGCACCAGAAGCAACTGCAGCTACCGCACGCTGATAATCAACATTAGCAGCATCGTTGAAGACATAAGTTTTGTCCGCCAATGCCGATTCAAAAGCACGAACCGCCTTGTCCATCTTTCCATCAGCAACATAAGCCTGGCCCATATTGGCAAAAAGCTTATTGCGCGTTTCGGGTTTCATATCAAATTGCAGAGCGCTTTCGTATGAAGCGATAGCATCCATAGGGCGATCAAGCGCCATGAAGCAAACGCCTAAGTTAAGAAGAGCCTTGGTTGGATCGGGATTCATTTCATCGAGCGCTGCAGAGCGAAATGCTGCACCTGCCTCAGCAGATTTACCCAACTTCAACAAAGCATTGCCCATTGCTTGATACGCTTTATATGGCGTTGGATAACGCGAATCATCCAGCGCAGACTGGAAATTGGTAATAGCATCCTCAAAATCGCACTGAGATGCGTATACCATGCCCAAGTTGTAGCTTACCGATCCAAGTGCATCATAAGATTCATCAATTAGTGCCTGCGAATACGCATGAATTGCCTCATTAGGGTCATTGAGCTTAACAAGACAATTACCAATCTGATGATACAAAAGACCAAGTTCGCCCGGAGCTTTTGAGACTGAGGTGTCCTGCAGGCATTCGGTAAACTTTTCAAGTGCAACGTCATACTGTTTAGTAACGTATGCACTTCTTGCCTGCTGGAAAATCTCGTTGTTCATATATGGTTCGTTTCCTCTCTTACGATCTCGGTGAAGAGTCGCAGCGCCTAGTGTCGTTGCACTAGGCAAAAAATACTAGCCAGTAATAGTTACTCATTAGCGTTTTCAATAAGAATGGTTTCGATAACATCCCCAACACGCAGCTGACCGATAACATCTAAGCCTTCGATCGTCTGGCCGAATACAGTATAGCCTGAATCCAGGAAAGGTTGAGGACCTAAGCAGAAGTAGAACTGCGAGCCTGCAGAATTAGGATTCTGAGAACGCGCCATAGCGAGGGTGCCGTCTAAATGCTTGTTGTTAGGATTGGTGGTGTATTCTTCCATGATAGTATAACCAGGGCCACCAGTTCCAAGGCCTGCAAAAGGATTGCCTTCAGCAGCTTTTACCTGTTCAGAATCAAGATCGCGCGTATTAGGACAACCGCCTTGAATTACAAAATTTGGAACATAGCGATGAAACTTCAGGTTGTCATAGAAGCCCTTTTTGGCCAACTCGACAAAGTTTCCTACGTGAATAGGAGCATCTTCACCCATCAGTTGAACGCGAATATCACCCTTAGACGTTTTTACTACCGCAATTTCATTGCCATTGGGCTTATATTCAGGTATGTACATAGCCATAGTGTTCCCCTTACTGCTATTACCATAATTGACCCGCAAAGCTCATAGCTTTGAGGTTTGTTCGTTTTCAAGCTGGCGCCCTCTACAGGATTCGAACCTGCGACTTTCTGCTCCGGAGGCAGACGCTCTATCCCCTGAGCTAAGAGGGCTCAAGTCATACTATTATACGTTATGATTGATATTGATTGCATTTCTGCAAGAAAACCAACAAGAAACCACTACACAGGGTAAACCCAAAATAGCACTAAACAGAACAAAAAGGCGGCTCGCAATGACTTCACCTCTCCGTATCACCATTAATTCCATGGCCTATGGCGCAGCTGGAGTTGGCCGTTCAGATGAAGGAAAAGTAATTTTTGTTCCCAGAACCGCACCAGGAGATGTTGTTGATGTTGAGCTAACCCACCAAACAGCTTCCTATAGCGAAGGTGTTGTTCAAACTATAGTTGAACCAAGCCCATTGCGGGTTAAACCCATCTGCCCTCACGCCGATGTTTGTGGTGGCTGCCCCTGGATGCATCTGTCGTATTCTGCACAACTAGAAGCAAAACGAGCAAATGTAGTAAGTCAACTTAGTCGCATCGGTGGCTTCAAACGCGAGGCTGCCGAAAAGCTTATTGCTCCTTGTATCCCTTCAAAGCGTGAAGTGGGTTATCGTAACAAAATCGAACTTTCCACTGGTGTTGATGCTCAGGGAAAGTTCGCCTTAGGTTTCCATCAACAAGGGGGCAATTTCACCCCTATTCCAAAACAATGTCCACTCGGCGCTAAAGGAATAGAAAAAGCTCCTGGTGCTCTGCGTGGAGCGCTTGCCTACCTGCAAGGTCACAATGATCTGGGAGTATTTCGTGTTGGCATCCGTCATAGTGTGCGCACGAAAGATACTGAAGTTGCCTTATGGACCAACCCTTGTGCGTTTCCACGAAAAATAGCCGCCGATACCCTAAAAAGCGCACTTAAATGCACCAGTATTGTGCGTGTTATTGCTGATCAAGGAAAAGCACGTAAGGTAAAAAAGGTTGAAGCTTTATACGGCAAAGGATGCTGGAGTGAAGAAATCCTTAATACCACTTACCGCATCAGTGCCCCGAGTTTTTTCCAAGTAAATACCGCACAAGCCGAAAAAATGATCCAGCTAGTATTAGACGGTCTGGAACTTGATGAAGAATCGATTGTCGCTGATCTTTACTGCGGCGCTGGCACCTTTACCCTACCGTTAGCCAAGCGCTGTAACTTTGTGTATGCGGTCGAATCTGCCGCCTCAAGTGTGCGCGATTTGCGCCGCAACATGGAAGCGGAAAACATGACCAACATCGAAGTTATCGGAGGCGATAGCGCACGAGAGCTTCCCACACTTGGAGAATTAGATGCCCTCATCGTTGATCCACCTCGTGCTGGTCTCGCTAAAGGTGTTACGGCCAGCATTGCTGCTACTGGCGCCAAACGGGTAGCTTATGTCAGTTGCGATCCTGCCACCTGGGCACGCGATATTGCCCGCTTTAAAAATGTTGGCTACGAGCTAATAAAGGCAACACCTGTGGATCTATTTCCTCAAACCTACCATGTAGAAACCGTTAGCATATTGCAACGGTAGCGTAACAAGACCCTCTTAAAGAAGATATAGTTCTTGTTCTTTTTATATTGGTCTTTATACAATGGGTTTCTAAAGGTCCTTGAATAGTTCAAAACCTATGCCTATCCTTTGCGAGGTGGTACCTATGAACCAAGAACCACAGAATACGAATTACCAGGGTAATCAAGCCCCAAGTATTCAATACGGCAATCAAAATACTCAACAGAATTTTGTTCAAAACCTTAATCCAGATGTCCAGCGGCAGCCTATCCAAAATACCAATCAAAACGTCCAAGGACAGCCTGCGCAAGCCACTCAAACTATTCCACAGCAGCAGCCACCTGTTGCGCCTGCTCAAAGCGTTGCAAATCAGCAGCCACCAGCTCCCCCTTCGGGCAGTTCTTACTATCCTGAAAACACGTACGTTCCTCCGACAAACCCGACAAATCCTTTTGCTTTATCTGAGTACAGCAAAATCGGAGGCGCTTTGCTTGCTTTTATCATCATGCAAGCAATCTATGTCTTCTTCATGCTGGTTGGCTTCCCTGATGCGCTGGAAAATTTCCTTTATTCAATCACGAATCTCAGTAGTGGCATCGCTGGTTATTCAGTAAGCTACATTCTAGAAGCAACCGCGAACTTTGTTGCGATAGCTACCCTTATCGCTTATTCAATTATCATCATTGCTTCTCTTATTCAACTTATTACCCGCAACGTTTCCTTTTTGCGCTTTTTCCAAATTGCAGGCCTCATAGCTGCGATAGGAAACTTTGTTGTATTCGTCTTGAAAGAGATAATCAACATAAACTATATGTACAGCATTTCCGAGACACTCTATTCTAGCTCCGCTGTTGGCGATCATTGGGCGCTCGTAATGCTTGCCTTGCTATGGACAATCTTCTGGACGCTGTATTTTGTACGTGCCGTACGCATAAGAACTTTTATGAGTCCACAAAACCCTTATTCCTTGGAGCAAGGAGTTCCCTATATTGATCGTGCACTTTTTGGTAAAGGAATGAAAGGGTAAACACCTTTACGATTCATGATGCGGTTGAGTTGAAATACTATTGATAAGTTTTAATGAAGGTTTTCCTACAAAAAACCGCTACAGGCTTTTCAAAACCACAGCGCGCCCTTGAAAAGCCTATGTCAGTCGAGCAGATCGTAATCGTTTTTCTTTATACCTAAAGAGTTCAGCGGAAATAACGCGAAGAGTACTCACTTTATCCCTAGTTCTGTCCTCGCTAATCTGGGGCTGAACTTTTATATAGGTATAAAGAAAAACGCGATCTTTTACGACCTCATATGCTTTTCAAAGACGCACTACGACTTATCTCTTATCTGAGTGTTTAGTTGCGAGCCTCTTCTACGTGGCCCACAAGCTTTGCAATACGCTCAGAATATTCAGGATGTTCAATTCCTGCTTCCGTCAAGTCAATAATAGGCGCATCGCTCCAAAGCATTTCAAGGCGATAATAATCGCGTGCTTCAGGTTGGAAAATATCTACCACAAACGAACCGTAGTCTAAAAGCTCCCATGAATGGTCATTAGTTGCTTCACGCGATGCTGGTTTTACTCCCGCTTCTTTACGAAGCGCTTCTTCAATATTGTCCAAAATAGCTTCAACTTGAGGAGTATTGGCGCCAGTAGCAATCACAAAATAATCTGTTACATCAACCAGATCACCAACCTTGATGACCATAATGTCGGTTGCTTTACGCTCATCAGCAGCACGAGCGGCAATTAGCGCACACTCGCGAGAAGTTTTCTGCTGTTCGGTTGCCACTGTCTCTGTCACTATTTGTTCTCCTTTTTCTTACGTTTCTGGCTATACCAATTCCACACCACAACCGAATCTTTCGTGATCGGTTTTTCTGAACGAACTAAATATGCCATGCTTTCTTTTAAAACTCCAAAGAATAATTCTTCTAGGGTAATATCACCTATCTGTTTATACAAATACTTATAAACAGATACTTCGTGGGTGGGTTCAATCTTATCTGCCACAAACACAATCATATCCAAAGGAGTCATATCGGGAGCACCTACCGTATGACGAGCGATGGCAGTGTAGAGCTCTTCTCCAAGCTGCGGTGCTTCTTCAGCTAAAACTGCAGCTGCGGTTATACCATGCAAGACCCAAGGAGTGGATTCTACCACCTCTGGATCAACCGCAATGTTGTAGTGCTTAACGCGATCCGCCAAACGTGTAGGAGATAAAGCTTTATCCCAGTCATGAAGCAAACCAGCCATGCGAGCCACATGAGGGTCATAGCCATATGCACGGGCAATTTTACGAGCCGTTTTAGCTACCGATAAGCTGTGAACATAACGCGCTGGATTAACACGCTGCATCAACAAGCCCTTCATATACTTATATGAAGTAGATCCGAAAGGCTTATTCTCGTTTAACCCTGTAATCTCAGTGGGCTGATAAGCAAATTCCGAAAGCTCATCAGCAGTTGGTTCTCGTAGTGAACTTTGCTTTTTCTTTTCGTTGCTAGCATTATTTTTAGCCATGGATGGCCTCCTCGTTCGTGTAAAGCTTATGTTCCATTACATGATCCACAACCACTTGAGGAGTTAGATAACGAATAGAACGTCCTGATTCTAGACGATTACGGAGCTCACTGGACGAAATTGCTAGCGCTTCAATTGTTAAAAATGAGATATCGATACCAGGAGCACTTGCCTTAATGGCTGCGCGACGTTCTTCGGAAAGCTCATATCCAGGCCGATCCACCCCGATAAAATGAGCCAACTTTCCCATTTCGTCTGAATCTTTCCACTTGGAAACACTTGCTATGGCATCTGCTCCCGCTATGAAAAACAGCTCAACGTTGCTGGGATAATGCGCCCGTAACGTACGAAGGGTATCAATGGTGTAGGTATCACCCTCACGCGCCACTTCGATAGCGCTTACATCAAAAAAGGGATTATCCGCAATAGCACCACGACACATGGCAAGACGCTCTTCACCAGAGGCAATTTTTTTGCCGCGTTTAAACACTGGCTGCCCTGTCGGGATGAAGATGATGGCATGAAGCTTAAAATCCTCGCGAACCTGTTCTGCGCACACTAAATGACCATTATGGATAGGATCGAAGGTTCCTCCCATAATTCCTATTCGGCGATATGCTCCATTGCGACCAAGATTATCAAAACGCTCGCAAATCACTGGCTCTGGAGCATTGCGCGCCTTACGGACTGCTTCTATGACATCGATTGCACTCATAAACCTATGACCTTATCTGGCCTTCACCATCGATCAAATACTTCGAGCTTGTAAGAGCATCAAGAGCAAAGGGGCCACGCACGTGCAACTTTTGGGTAGAAATGCCAATTTCTGCACCAAGGCCAAATTCGCCACCATCAGTAAAGCGAGTGGAAGCATTCACGTACACCGCAGCAGCATCTATCATTTTCTGGAAACGCTGCCCCACCTCAGGAGTACCCGTAATGATGCATTCAGAATGTCCAGTGCCGTAACGATTGATGTGCGCAATAGCTTCTTCAACACCACCAGCAATAACTTTCACGCTAATTTCTAGACCGAGATATTCGCGGCCCCAGTCATCTTCAGTGGCATCAACGAAATGATCAGCAACGGTGGTACCACCATGCTGTTTTTCAGCAAGATCAACGTAGCTACGCGTTTGTTCACATCCATGAATTACGACACCTGCATTTGCAAGTTGATACAACATTTCAGGTAGGAATTCACCTGCAATGGATTCATCAACCAATAACGATTCTTCAGCGTTGCAGACACCAGGACGTTGCGTTTTTGCGTTCATTACAATCGCACACGCCTTATCCAAATCACCTGTTTCGTGAACATAGACATGACAATTGCCTGTTCCTGTTTCAATAACAGGTACTTTAGCTTGCTCAACACAGTGCTGAATAAGACCCGCTCCACCACGAGGAATAAGTACATCAACAATACCGTGCAGAGACAACAGTTCATCTGTTTCTGCACGATCAGTAGACTGAATAGCCACAATACAATCTGCTGGAAGACCTACTTCCTCTACCGCATTGCGTAGTATTTCAGCTATAGCATTATTGGAATTAACAGCAAGAGAACCACCGCGAAGCACCGCTGCATTACCCGACTTAATACAGATACCAGCCGCATCCGCAGTAACATTAGGACGTGCTTCGTAAACCATTGCCACAACCCCTAATGGCACAGTTATGCGGCGCAAACGTAAACCATTATAGAGGCTTCGCTCCTCCAAAACTCGATCGAGCGGATCACGCAATTGCGCAAGTGCTTCAAGAGCATCCGCCATTGCTGAAATGCGATCTTCATTGAGCATAAGACGATCGATCAGAGAGTCTTTAGTATTTTTGGCGCGCGCATTAGCACAATCCAACTCATTTGCCTCAATGATGGATGCCTTATGACTACGGAGCGCTTGAGCCATAGAATAGAGCGCCTTGTTTCGCAATTCATTCGACGCTTGAGCAAGCGCAGGAATAGCATTTCGTGCTCTTAGAGCTGCTTGTTTTGCTTCACTCATTCGAATACCACCAATTCGTCTCGATGAACTGCTGGCTTCGTATTTAAGTATTCCAGCAATTCATTGCCCTTTAGCTCATCTTGACTGCGCCCACGCGCCAAACTCATTTCAGAATATGGAGCCCCCGCACGTCCGCGCGCAAAAAGATGACCGTCCGTGTCTTTGATATCAACAATGTCGCCGCGGCTAAAAGCTCCTTCAACCGAAACAATACCCACAGGCAACAATGAAGAACCCCGTTCAACCAAAGCGCGTTTTGCCCCTTGATCAACTTCGATAACACCTTTTGCAGAATCACCTAAAGCAATCCAGAGTTTTCGAGGCGTAATATCGTGCGAAGCACCTTGAGCCACAAAGCGCGTTCCTAAATTTTGGCCAGCAGCAATACGAGGAAGAGCATCAGGCTCTTTGCCGTGACAAATCACCATCGTAATGCCAGCAATCATTAACACACGTGCCGCGCGAATCTTAGTTACCATACCGCCGCTACCTACCGTTGAGGTTGCTCCCCCTGCAGTAGCCATAAGCTCAGGAGTTATTTCTGTTACCACAGGCACAAGCTTGGCATTTTTATCTTCAAAGGGATTAGCAGTATAAAGACCATCAATGTCAGAGAAAATTACACACAGATCTGCTTTAACCAAACACGATACGAGCGCTGCTAAGGTGTCGTTATCGCCAAAACGAATTTGTTCTACTGAAACCGTATCATTTTCATTGATGATAGGAACCACATCAAAATCCAACAAACGTTCAAGCGTGTCACGCGCATGAAGATATGCATTGCGATTTGCTGTGCTGTGACGCGTTATTAACACGCAAGAAGTTAAAATATCGTATTCGGAAAAAGCTTCAGCATACGTTGCCATCAAAGCGTTTTGCCCCACCGATGCAGCAGCCTGCAAAGAAGGCATATCACTTGGACGCTGCGTGATGCCAAGCGCTTCAAGGCCACAGGCAATAGCAGCACTCGAAACAATCAGTGGGCTCCAGCCCGCTTGGCGTAACTCATAAACCTGTTTGGCAAGTCCTTCGAAATAGCCGCGATTAAGCTTACCTTGCTTGTCAACAAGCGTCGATGAACCAATCTTGATAACTATGACTCGTTTGCCATTTCGCATGAATTAAATATCCAATCCGCTATAAATATCATCTTCGCGCATACGAGCAGATTCAAATTCGAATTCATATCCCAGAATTCGAATTTCATCGCCATCACGCGCTCCCGCATCTTCAAGAGCCTGATCGAGCTTTAGGCGCTTAAAACGATGCTGCAAGAAGGTAACCGCTTCATCGTTTTCCCAGTCGGTCTGAATAACCATTCGCTCAATTTGCTTGCCGGTAACACGGAACACTCCTTCAGAGAGCTGAGTAATTTCGAAGCGCTTATCGCGTTCATCGCGACGATGCTGCCAAATTTGATCGAAGTGCTCTTTACCTTCTTGCTCTTTGCGCGCTTCTTCACGCAACTGAGCAACGCGTGATCCCACTACACGCATAAGAACTTCAATACCTTCACCCGTTACCGCACTGGTGCAATAAAGCTTTGGATCCAAGGGGCTTGTTTCAAATTCGTTGCCGCCGACCCTCTCAAGTGAATCCTTTTTAACTTCCTGAGCTAGACGTTCTGCAGCTTCCTGGGCACCAGGAGCATCAATCTTATTGCCAATTACAATACACGGACGCTCTGCTAATTCAGGAGCGTACAATTTCAATTCGTTATTAATGATACGGTAATCCTCAACGGGATCACGTCCCTCATAACCACCCGTCAAATCGACAACATGCAAAATGATGGCGCTACGCTCAATATGGCGTAAGAATTCATGACCCAGTCCTTTGCCTTCATGAGCACCCTCAATAAGACCAGGAACATCTGCTACAACATAGTTATACGAATCAATTTTTACCACGCCCAAGTTAGGCACCAGCGTAGTAAAAGGATAGTCAGCAATTTTTGGTTTAGCGGCAGATATACGAGAGATAAGCGAAGATTTACCCGCAGAAGGAACACCCACCAGCGCTGCATCTGCCATGAGTTTCATTTCCAACTCAACCCAGCATTCTTCCGCAGGAACGCCAAGTTCTGCAAACGCAGGAGCACGACGAGTAGGCGTTACAAAGTGAGTATTACCACGACCGCCAACTCCACCACGAGCCACAATGATCTGCTCTCCATCATGGGTAAGATCGGCGATGATTTCTCCCGTTTCTTTTGTTTCTTCGTTATATTCACGCACGATAGTGCCAACAGGAACCTTTAGGATAAGGTCTTCCCCATTAGCTCCGTTCATTTTAGAACCCTTGCCATGGGTTCCGCGAGTAGCCTTAAAATGATGCTTAAAACGATAATCGATTAACGAAGAAACGCGCATATCAGCACGAAGAATAACATCTCCGCCCTTACCGCCATCGCCACCGTCAGGACCACCTTTGGGCACATGGGCTTCACGGCGAAAGGACATGCATCCAGCTCCGCCATCTCCAGCCTTAACAAATATGCGAACTTTATCTGTAAACATAGTATGTCCGATTCTAAACGAAAAGCCCCCTGCAGCGCAGAGGGCTTTGAAATTAAAAGGTAAAGTAAACTATTATTTACGCCTCAGGACGTACATGAACCTTGCGGCGTGCGCCCTTGGTGTATTCAACACGACCTTCGCACAAAGCAAACAGGGTGTCGTCCTTACCGCGACCTACATTCTCACCAGGATGGAAGTGGGTACCACGCTGACGTACCAAAATGTTGCCCGCACCTACGAGTTCGCCGGCAAAGCGCTTGCAACCAAGGCGCTTGGACTGGGAATCGCGACCGTTGCGGATGGAACCTTGACCTTTCTTATGTGCCATGAATATTCCCTCCTTCGCTTACGCTTGCTCGGAACCTACAGCGCAAATCTGAATGCGAGTCAAGTTCTGACGATGACCGCGCATCTTCTTGTAGTTCTTGCGCTTCTTAAACTTAAATACGAGCTGCTTTTCACCCTTGAACTGCTCTACAACCTTAGCCTCAACCTTGGTCTTTGCAGCCTCTTCAGGATCAGCAACAACATTCTTGCCATCAACAATAGCGATAGCGTTCAAAGCCACAGTGCTGCCTACTTCAGCATCAAGCTTCTCTACATTAAGATAGTCACCAGCGGCCACCTTGTACTGCTTGCCGCCCGTTTTAATAATAGCGTACATGAATAATCTCCTATAAAAATGCCAAAACGCAAGGCGTTATCTTATCAGCCAGCGTGGACGGTGTCAACGCATAACCTTGAAATTTCACAAAGTTATGTGCGACCACTAACTGATTCCTTTTATACCGAGAGTCGACCGTATATATTAGCACGTTTATGCGCAAAATTAATGAGCTTCTGCCCAATTTCTTCCACTCGACACATCTGCCAGTAAAGGAACTGAAAGTTCTACCACTGATTCCATAACTTCCTTGACCAATGCCGATACTTCTTCCACTTCTTGCACAGGAACCGACAGGTCTAATTCGTCATGAACTTGCAAAAGCAGCTGCGCTCCAAATGAGCCTTCGACCAGCTTTTCCATAACTTGGCGCATAGCAAGTTTAATGATGTCTGCCGCCGTACCTTGCATAGGGTGATTCATAGCCGTTCGCTCACCAAACCCACGCTGAGCAGGATTTTTCGCTTTGAGCTCAGGAATATAACGACGGCGACCAAAAAGGGTTACGGCATAGCCACATTCATGTGCTTGCGCTACAACATCGTCTAAATAATGACGTACCCCTGGATAGGCTTCAAAGTAGCGATCTATCATCTCTTTCGCTTCGTAAAACGGAATGTCGAGTGATTGTGCCAAGCCATAGGCTTGCTGACCATAGACAATACCAAAATTGACCGCCTTAGCACGGCTTCGCAACTCTGGTGTTATATCCTCGACGGGGATTCCGAACACACGCGAAGCAGTACGCGCATGGAAGTCTTCACCTGAACAAAATTCCTCAATAAGGTGAGCATCCCCTGACAGATGTGCAAGCAAACGCAATTCGATCTGAGAATAGTCTGCCGAAAGAAATACCTCGCCATCATGCAAAGGCACAAAACAAGTTCGAATATTACGACCGAATTCGGTGCGCACGGGAATATTTTGCAAATTAGGATCCGATGAAGATAAACGCCCCGTTGTGGTAACCATTTCATTGAATGAGGTATGGACACGCCCATCTTGAGCAATCATACGCGGCAATGCATCAATGTAGGTGGATTTAATCTTGGCATATTCGCGATACTCTAACACCAATTGAGGAAGTTCATGTTCACTCGATAATTCTTTGAGAACCTTTGCATCAGTAGAGTAGCCACGTTGCGTTTTCTTGATGGGCTTCAATCCTATTTCATCAAAAAGAATTTCTGAGAGCTGCTTGGGAGAATCGATATTAAATTCTCTACCCGCACTGGTATAAATTGCATTGCGCAAACGCTCAATTTCTGCACCCGCATCCTTTGACAACATTGCCAAATGATCCGTGTCTATTGCAGCACCAATACGCTCCATACATGCCAATACCCCAATAAGCGGTGCATCAATTTCTTGATACACCGTATACACTTCACGTTCTTCGAGTGCTTGAGTAAGCGGATCGATGAGCGCAGCAATGGCGGACACTTCTAAAACAAGAGCCTTGTCGGTGTCTTCTTCCTCAGGCAAAACCGCAGCAGCAAAGCGCTCCATCAAGGCAGAAAGCGTTGAAACGCCCGTATTGGAATCAACTACATAACCAGCCAACGCAACATCAAAAGCATTCATAGCGAGTACTTCTTTTGCGCTTACCCACGCTTTTTGCGATTCATCACGAGGAAATACGCATTCGACTAACGCTTTAGCATCAAAGGTTGCAAACGGCACTTCGCGAACTATGCGCGCAAGTACCTCGAGTGCCTCATCTTCTCGGAAAAAGGCGACTTTTTCATCAAGAAGCACTGCAACAGATAGTCCAGAATCAAACAAGGATGCCTGTGCTTCTCGTTTCCATGAAATCGCAAGGGGCGTTTCATGAGACTCCGACAGATACGCATCAAGCGCCTCGCGGGCTTCTTGACCTTCACAAACCTCTGAAGCAACTTCAAACGTGGGCGCCTGCGAAGCAGCACCTGAAGCACCAGCAAGACCTAATACTTTATTGAGATGAGCCATAAAACGCACTTCAGAAAAAGCCTTCGTTACTTCTTCTACTTCAAAGTTAGGAAACGATACCTCCGAAGGATCGATATCAATATCAGCATCTCGCACAATCGTTGCTACCTGACGAGATAAAAAAGCATCATCTTTGTGCTCGGTAAGGTTTTCTAACTGTTTACCTTTGAACTTATCGAGGTTTTCATAAATTCCTTCCAGGTTGCCATATGACTGCAACATAGAAGCGGCTTTCTTATCGCCAATGCCCGGAACACCAGGAATGTTGTCGGACTTATCACCCTTTAAACCCAAAAAGTCGGTAAATTGACTCGGGGTAACCCCATAGCGATCCTCCACCTCTTCAGGTCCATAAATAACTACATCGGTAATACCACGCTTGGTAGTAACAACACGCGTTAGGTCACTTACTAATTGATAAGCATCTTTATCCCCTGTTACCAAAAGGGTGCGATATCCCAGTTCCTCATCGCGAGCAGCAATGGTGCCTAAAATGTCATCGCCTTCCCACCCTTTAAGAGAAACCACAGGAATCCCCATGGAATCCAGGAGCTTTTCAATTACAGGAAACTGCACCCGCAAATCATCATCCATCGGAGGACGCTGAGCCTTATATTGGGCAAGTGCTTCCATACGAAAAGCGGGGCGCCCCTTATCGAAAGCGCAAATAATGGCATCAGGTTGGGCCATTTCAATAAACTTCACCAACATGGAAATAAAACCAAAAGCAGCATTGGTTGGTGTTCCATCAGGAGCAGTCATCGTAGGTGGCACCGCATGATATGCTCGGTGCATTAAAGAATTTCCGTCAATTACGGCAACGGTTTTAGACATGCAAAATCCTCTCACATCAGAATGCATTCGATTATACCCGCGACATGTAACCTAGAACAAAAACAGCGCAAAACAAAGAGAGCTCCTTACCGAAGCTCTCTTGTTCAGTACGTTATACAACGATAGTGCGCTTTACCGCTGAGGCTTTTAGGAGTTCCAGAGATAGCCCACGCCACGAATAGTTTCTAGATGTTGAGATAATTCAGGGCCCAGTTTTGCACGAACACGTCGAACATGAACATCGACCGTACGCGAGCCACCAAAATAATCAAAGCCCCAAACACGACGGAGAAGCGCATCGCGTGAATAGGTACGTCCAGGATGAGTAACTAAAAACGCCAGCAAGGCATATTCAAGATAGGTGAAATCGATCGGCTCATCGTTGACTGAAACCTGATACGTTGCCAAATTGATAGTCATGCCATCAATCGAAACGACATCATTTACCGAGCTCTCATTTCCAGGCCACAAGAGTTGTCGAATACGCAATGAACACTCATCGGCGCTCGCACCATGGACCACAAAATCGCTTTTAATTTGAACGGGCAAACTCAAACCCTGAATCATATGTTCTTTCACAATAAGAAGGAGCGGAATGTTTCCATCATCTACCAAGGTTTTTTCGATATCGGGTAAAACCTGTACGCCTTCGGCGGGAAGTTCATAGATGATAAGATCATAGCCTGGATTATCGCTTAATAGCTTTTTGAACTGGAGCGAAGACCCCGCAGCAACTTCTACATCAAGTCCCGATAATACTGCTTGGAATTTGTGAGCGTTATCAAGACTATCTGCTATGAATACAACTTTTTTTCTTTGTTGCACTGCTCACACCTCCCTACAAAACACCTAAATAGCGATTTAATTCCCAGCTGGAAACATGACGCAAATAATCATTCCATTCCTTACGTTTTGCATTAACCAAGAAGGTGTGGATATGATCGCCGAGTACTTCTTTCATAAGCTCTGACGCTGCAAAACGTTCAACAGCTTCTCCGAGCGTATCGGGAAGAGTTTCTACCCCTTGAGCACGCAGCTCCTGGCGCGAAAGGTGAGACCAATCGCTATCTTCGATGGATTCTTGAAGATCTAATTCATCTTCAATACCCTTCAATCCAGCAGCAAGTACCGCTGAAAATGCCAAATAAGGATTAGCGGAAGGATCGGGATTACGAAGCTCAACACGACATGCCACTTCTTTTTGAGGCTTGTACCCAGGTATGCGAACCAAAGCCGAACGATTCTTACGCGCCCAGGTAATATGTACCGGCGCTTCACCACCGGGAACGAGACGTTTGTACGAATTGACGCAAGGATTGGTAAGCAAGCAATATTCTGGAGCGTATTTCAATAAGCCCGCAATATAGTGCTTCGCCAATTTGGAAAGGTTAAATCCTTCAGGATCGTTAGCATCAAAGAAGGCGTTATTTCCCTTTGAATCAAACAGACTTTGATGAATATGCATACCAGAACCTGGTGCATCAGTTAGCGGCTTGGGCATGAATGAAGCATACACGCCATATTTTGCTGCAATTTCTTTTACAACCAACTTATAGGTCATCACGTTATCTGCCATGGTAAGCGCATCGGCAAAACGCAAATCTATTTCCTGTTGCGAAGGGCCACTTTCATGATGGGAATATTCAACAGGAATACCCATTTTTTCAAGGGTAAGAATAGTGTCACGGCGAAGATCGCTTGCCATATCAAGCGAAGTAAGATCGAAATAACCACCTCGATCTAGAACTTCGGTATCTTTTGAATCTTTGAAGTAAAAATATTCTAGTTCTGGACCAACATTAAGTACGTACCCAAGCTTTGCCGCCTTTGCCACCTGGCGCTTCAAAACATAGCGCGAATCGCCATCGAAATATTCTCCTTCGGGCGTTTTAATTGAGCAGAACATACGAGCAACTGCATTTCGTTCGGGACGCCACGGCAAAATTTGAAACGTTGAAGCTTCAGGGTAAGCTAGCATGTCCGATTCGCTTGTGTGAGCAAATCCTCGCACACAACTTGCGTCAAAGCCCATGCCCTCCTCAAATGCGTTTTCCAATTCGCTTGGAATAACCGCAAATGATTTCATATAACCAAGGACATCACAAAACCAAAAACGAACGAAGTGAACATCTCGGCTTTTAATGGTTTTTAAAACAAAATCTTGGTCAGGACTGCTAGTCATGAGTTTATCCTCCTGGAAGCCTTACAACACTCAAGGCTATTATATCCATGAAGATGTTTCGTTATTGTTTCGATAAGAAACCACCCTGCAGCTGTGCGACAAACCACACATAACAATATAAAAAAGAACAGCTCATACCATACAAGCTGTTCTTTTTTTGTGTTGCAGCAAAACTATCTACGTTTTGGCTTTGTTTTAGTTTTAGCTAAAACTCTAAAGTGAAAACTACTTCTTTTTGTCCACCTTGCGAGCAGCAAAGTCACAAACACTCTGAATTACTTGGACAACTACGATAAGGATGATAATTGTTGCAATCATCATGTCTACCATGTAGCGCTGATAACCATAACGAATAGCAATGTCACCTAAGCCGCCAGCGCCTACGGTACCTGCCATAGCGGAATAACCAAGCAAGGTGATAAGCGTAATGGAGAAGCCGCGAATCAATGAAGGAAGGCTTTCCCATAAATAAACTTTGATAACAATTTGCCATACCGTAGCACCAAAGCTTTGAGCGGCTTCGACAAGGCTGGCATCCACTTCAGCTAAGCTTTGCTCTACCATACGTCCCACAAAGGGAGCTGCCGAAACAACCAAAGGAACGATAGCACCAGGAACACCTAACGAAGTGCCTACTACTAAGCGAGTAAAAGGAATAATAGCAACCAGCAAAATGATGAAAGGAATAGAACGACCAATATTAATGATCCATCCCAAAACAGCATTTACCGCTTTATTAGGAAGCAAGCCCTTCTTCGGATCAGTCAAGACAACCGCAACGCCAAGAGGAATACCAATAATATAGGCAAACACGGTTGATACCAACGTCATTACAATGGTATCCCATGTACCCTGAAGAAGAAGTTCGCCGTATTGTGCAAAAAATAACTGAAGATATTCCATAGGTATTACAGCCTTTTCTCAAGAAGTTTTTTGGCAACTTCACTTTGAGGATTATTGAATACGTCTTCTGTTTTGCCCTGCTCCACAATGACGCCTTCATCAATAACAACCACGTTATCGCAGATAAGTTCTGCTACGGTTAGTGAATGAGTAATAATGATAAGGGTTACACCCAGTTCTTGATTGATACGCTTGAGCAACTCCAAAATAGAATGGGTTGTCATAGTATCAAGTGCACTTGTAGCTTCATCGCACAACATAATAGAAGGACGATTAGCTAGCGCACGTGCAATAGCTACACGCTGCTGCTGACCACCAGAAAGCTGGCTTGGATATTTGTTAGCCTTACCTTCTAGGCCAACCATTTTCAATAATTCAAGTGCGCGCTCTTCTGCTTTTTTCTTATCAACATGGCGCAATTCAAGAGGAAACATAACGTTGCGTAAAACACTGCGCTGCTGAAACAGACTAAAATTCTGGAAAATCATTCCTACTGAACTGCGAAGCTCCAGTAGGTCTTTACCCGTAAGCTGCGTAATATCGCGACCATCGATTTTGATCGTGCCCGAAGTAGGACGTTCAAGTAAATTAATGCAGCGAACAAGAGTGGACTTACCCGCACCCGACTGACCGATAATACCGAAAATAGAACCATCTTCGATAGTAAGGTTAATGTCGCGCAAAGCAACATGGGTTTCGTTGTTTGCCACTTCGTATGTTTTATTAAGATTCTCGATCTGAATCATAGTCATATTTCCTTAGGTGCATTCGATATTCGATACGCAGCTTTCCTACTATACCGTAAGGGTATAGGGTTCTCAAGAAATTCCACACATCATTTAACACGCAGCGCTTAACTGAGACGGAAATAAGGTGAATCTTTATCGAAGGATTCACTGAAATAAGGATCGCCCTTAATGAAGTAGCGAGGCCAACGATAATGCAAGAAAGCACGTTCTCGTTCAGCGCGAAGCAACTGATGCTCTGTTAACGTGTGGCCACTTGTCGCATTTTCCTGGTGGTAGAACTCAATACCGCCATCGAACACCACACGATAACCTGCCTTGTTAACCTTGAGACAAAAATCAACATCGTGACAGCTCACCATGAAACGCTCATCAAATCCGCCGACCTCTAGAAAGACAGAACGTTTAACCATCATAACTGAGCTAGAAACCGCAGATACGTTACTCGAGCAAATAAGGCGTTTAGCATAGCCCTCCGCACTGCGTGCCATATTAACCGCAATATTTCCCGCAGAGCCGTAAGCGCCAACCATTATGCCTGCATGCTGAACCGTGTCATCGGGATAGAGCAATTTTGCCCCCACAACTCCCACGTCACTGCGTAGACAATCCGCCAATAAAGCAGAAATTGCTCCTTCAGATATAGCTTCTGTGTCGTTATCCAAAAACAAAAGATAATCCGACCTACACAACGCAGCAGCAGCATTCGCAATTGCCGGTGGATTAAAAGGCTTATCGTATGAAACAATTTGCACGCGAGGGAGCTTACAATCAAGCTCGGCAAGATACGCCCGCGTTGCTGGATCGGTACTACCGTTATCTACAATAACGATTTCGCAGCAATCAAGCGTATCGTGCTCAACCAGCGATGATAAGCACGTATCCAACAATTCCACTTCATCTTTGATGGGAATAATAATCGAAAGCGAAGGACGATGCTCTGGCAAACGATACTTCACCTTATATATACGCTCAGATATTTCAGAGAGCACCACCGCATCAATATGAAGGCGACGCAAATGAAGTGCAAGGGCTTTTCTTCCCAAGCGGAACGCTTCTTCTTCACGACGCGCCTCAATTTTTTCTGCTTCAGCCGAAATACAAGCAGCATCTTGAATGTGATATAAAACTTTATCGATACGCTCAATTCTGTTAGCGCGATTCGATGCCTTAAGCATCAAATCATATTCAAATGCATCGCTTGAAAACCCTTCGCCCTGAGAAATGACATCTATCAGAGAACGCGAGATAAAAATAAGTGGACCAGCGTAGAAATAGGAATAGAGCAAATCAGGAGAATAGACTGGTTTTAATTGCGGGTCATGGAACCCTAATTCCCTATCAAAGTAGTCGTGATTTGCATAGGCAAGATCACAAGGAACTTCCTTTACCTGCGGAAATGCCACAATCGGCGCCCCATCAGGCGCGCAAGCAGCTTCTTCTAGATCTGGCGATTCACTAGCCTGCAAAGGCGCTTGGTCTTTTCCCTTGGCTTTCGCATTGGTTTTGCTCTTAGCCTTATCTTCATTTTCCGAATGAATTTTATTCAGTAGGCGCACATATTCAAACAGTGCCTCAGGTGCCAAAATAATACGGGGGTCAAGAACCGCGCATATTTCACCTCGAGACTGCACAATACCGCTAACGCGAGCCGTCGCCTCATCAAGAGTTACATCCCCTGCAATATGAACAAGACGATCATCATCTTGCCATTCACGGAAGGTGTGATTAAACGTCGCTTCATCTACTCCGCAATCAACCACAACAAGCTCAAATGCACTATAGGTTTGCTGAGAAAGTGCCATCAGCGTTGCTGGTAAATAACACACGTCTTCTTTGAAAAGAGGCAGCACCAAACTGATAATTGGCTGATAAGAAAACGACCGTTCGCGCTGAGAAGCTAATCCTGCAAGGGTCTCACAGTGCCGACGATACCACTGTTCATATTCTTCATCTTGTGAAGCATCCGCCATGGTATCCATATAGGAATCACGAAGCGATTCATACGTTTCATCACAAAAATGAGCGAAGCCACCTGAGATCAATTCATTGGCATCATATACCGTGGCACAAAAATCTTTGTTTTCACTACGGACACGCACCGAAAAACCAATATGAAGTCGAGGAGAATCACCGAATTCAGCAGGTGAAACCATCTCATCAATAAGCGGATAAACGGGTAGATCTATCTCGTTTCCCCAACGATCCGAAAAATCCACCATAATATCTGCGCCTTCAATATGAGGCATATCCACAAGCATCTTTACCACAATTTCATCGCCATCATCGATCGCTTGCGTGAAAAAGATGTTCATTCGGTTGGCGCAATACTCTCGCTCAATATCAAACATCTGAGCAATAAGCTCATTGTGAACCAACGCATTAAAACGGGTGCGCCAACGCATCATATTCATTTCAACCGTTAGGCGGCTCTGGCCTAGAGGCGATCCTTCTCCCGAATACTCAACAAAAGTAAGGTCTACCTCGCGCACTTCAAAACGTGGAAGGACCACCACATAATTTGCAGCAGAAGACGGATCTATAGGAACAAATGGAAAAAGATGGGCAGGAATCTTGGTGCCATCTTTTAAATGGGCATCAAGAAGCACTTCCGCTTGAGGGGTCAAGCGGTCAAGTACCATCTGAAGATAGACCTTCCCATCTCCATGACTCATGCTTTCAATACGTACGTTCATTTATTGCTATCTACCACTATCATTGTTTCACTATTGCTATTAGTACTGTTGTTTGCGCAATTATAAGAGCTCCAAGCACCGATCCAGCAATGCCCCAATTACTGCTTTAATGCAAAATACGAGCTATCAGGATCAAGATTTGGATTGCCGAAAGCATCGCCTTCGATAAATACTTCTGGCCATGCGGATTGCAAATAGGCCATTTCGCGACGACGTTTTATTCTTAGCTCTTTAGAGTGAATGCGAAGTCGTGTTGCACTCTTTAAATGACACAGTTCGACAAACGGGGTATATACCGTCAAATAGCCCGCGTTGCGAATCTTCAGACAAAAATCAACATCGCCATAGAAAAGTGCTAATTCTTCGCTAAAGCCGCCAACTTCGTCATAAGCACTTCGACGAATCATCATACATTCACCCGTTACCGCAGAAACGTTTTGCGCAACACGTGCCCTATCAAGATAGCCATGCCAACTTGAAGGAAGATGCCTAAAGAGCGGCGTTACAACCCGCGTTCCACCAACAACAATGCCAGCATGTTCAATCGTACCGTCCACAAACAATTGCTTAGGACCAACAATGCCAACATTGGGAGATTGGAAATACCCTAGAAGCACTTCGATGGCATCATCCGACAAAATACGTGCATCACCATTTACAAAAAGCAAAAATTCACCTTTTGTTTGCTGGGCAGCAAAGTTTGCCATTTTCGGACGATTGATGGGCTCGTTCCAGCTCAACACCGAAAACGTATCATACTGATCACGTAGCGCATCAAAACATTCCTGATCTGCTTCAGCATGGGACCCTGCATCCACTACCACAATCTCAAAGTTCTGATAGGTAATTTTGTCGTAGAGCGACTTCACGCACGTCTGCAGTAATGCAGGATCGCCTTCGTACGACACGACTATTACCACATGAGGATGGTCTACCAGCACATGACGCACGCGGTAGTGTCCGGCCACATCTTCGTTGAGTACCTCTGCCTTTAATCCCAAACGCTGACAATGTGCCACAAGTGCTTTGCGCCCTACTTCTTGTTCAATACGAGAAACCATAGCATCAGGCGGCTCTACCGTTGCGAATCTGCGATGGCATAAAACACGAGGTACATGACAAACGCGACGCGCTTTTTCTGTTGCGCGCAGCACCAATTCATAACCCGATGCACTAAACATGCTGTACGACAGAGGTGAAATCTCTGCATAGAGCGATTCACGCATAACAACCAAATCGCGAATATAGTTGTATGAACGCAAAAGCTCGGGAGAAAAGTCGGGACGGAAGAGCGGTTGCGAATGAATACCCTGCGCATCACAGGTATCCACGTCGGAATATAAGAAATCACAATCAGGGTATTCGTTGATAACGCGAACAAATTCAAACAGCGCATCAGGCGCTAAAACATCTCGCACTTTTGTAAACAGAATAAAATCGCCTTCGGCAGCTGCCATACCTGCATCAAAATTTTCATCAATACCAACCGAAGGGTCAGCATCAATAATGTAGAAACGATCGTCGTCGAGAAGTTCTTTTAAGTCAGATACCCTACCCTTAGTACCCAACATATCAACCATTATTAATTCCCAACGACCATAACTTTGCTGGGCAACCGAATTAACAAAATCGTATATATGATGATCGGGATCATCGGTAAGCAAGCATACAATACTAAACAACGGTTCATTTTCAAATCTTGTTGCAACCTGCTCCAATAAGGCAGGCACATCAGCGCGATGATGCTCAACAAACCACGTATGATACTCAGGATCGTTATAAGCGCTCGTCGTACGATCACAAAAACGCGCATTTAGCGTCTCAAGTGTTTTTGTACCCAGTACAGCAAAACCAGGAGAAATAGTGCCCTGAGTATCGGTGGCACATAAACAGAGATAGGGACTTTGCTTATCAACCAAGAAAGACACAATCATGTAGCGTCTACGGATTGATCCGTACTCAGGAGGCTGAGCGATAGAATCTTCCACTACTCGATATTCAAGCGAGAGTGGCTTACCATGCGAATCCAAAAAGTCGCATTCAACGCGCGTTTCTTCACGGTAAGGCATTTCAATCAAAGCTGAAATGCGATAATTGTCTTCAATTTCAACGGCACGAATAAAGCTTACATGTATACGATCGTGCACAAAACGACCCTCTAAATCCTCAATCATTTCACCCGTTTCAGGACTTGTGCGCTGAGATGCAAGCGCCTTAATTGAGGTAGTTAAAGGATCAAGCGACTTTCTGCACGAAGAAACTACGGTGCCTGATGCATCTATAGCCCGAAAGACTAAATCCCATCTCTTTACCTCTAACCATGGCAAAGAAATAACAAAAAAACGAACCCCTGCGGAATTCTTTGTATGAAGAGGAGGAAGAGCCATGCCTTGGTTAGCAAGCGACCCATCATAGAGTACATCACGCAGAGCAAAGGCGTCGTTTATATCGCAGTAAGGAAACGTGTCGGAAGGAATGAGGGCGCCAGATTCTGTTGAGGCAGAAAGCACAACAGGAAGGCGCTCATCGTAATCAGAAATCTCTGAGAGAATATACACTTTATCGCCTGAACGACGAATGGTTTTGAACGATACATTCATACACGTTCCTCTTCCCTCGCGAAAAATAAGGACTTCTAGGGATTAATTCTAGCTATGCATCTCGCAAGCTAAATTGACCCCTAAGAATCTATTATCGCTTATTATCAGACATCTCGGTTAGACGTGTTGAAATCTCTTGCCGATCAGTCTTTTGCTTCGAGGAAGATCTTTCGTGTGACGAAGTTCCAAACAGCAACTATAAAGGTAACCACAATTTTAGAAATGCGGTAGTCAATATAGAGAAAATCTACCATTAACCACATGAATACGTCATTTATTGCCAGGCCTATTACCGAAAGTACAATAAAGATAATGAATTCACGCCTTCGGCTCATATCGTCTTTACGTTTAAAGACGAATCGCATAGAAGCAAAGTAGTTAAAAACAACAGAGATAATAAAAGAAACCGTAGTACTTATCAGGTAAGGGACATTAAATACTTCAGTAAGAAGCACCATAAAGCCATAGTCTATGACAAAAGCAATAACGCCTACGATGCCAAATTTCATAAACTGAGCCAGCAGCTTCTTCAAGAAACTCTCCTTGTGAACAACCATGCAATCAGAGCAATTACGCATAAAGAAGTGTATGCGATTTTCTTGCTCATGCAGGCTATATCCATAACCCCTGTATAAATAAAAAAGGTTCTGCAAAGCAGAACCTGAAATTTGTGGTGCCCCCAACGGGAATCGAACCCGTGTTTCAGCCTTGAAAGGGCCGCGTCCTGACCGCTAGACGATGGGGACTTTTTTCCTGCTTCGAAAGCAGCCCGTTTATTATTACAAGACTTTTTCAAAGATGCAAGTACTTTTTTGGGCAATTTTTAAAAAATCTTTTCGCTTCCCTAAATCCACAGCTATCGCATGAATTTATCTATGCTTTATTTGTATCACTGTTCCTATCGCACCCTTAAAACTGCCCTTAGCCCAAAATAAGTAGGGCTTCATTACATTAGGCGTTATCGTGAACATGTACAGATAACAAGAAGGTATCGACAAGTATTTGTTCCCTACCTATACGCAACACTATCGCAGAATTTGGATGCGATTTTTTTGAAGCTATTTTCTTGCTATCTACAATCTAGACAGGTAACGACAAGGGAAGCCATGAGAATTGCTGTAGCAAGTGAAGGTTTGGATGTAAGCAGCCATTTTAGCTGTTGCACCAACTTTAATTACTACAAAATAGAAAATGGTGAAATGGTTGATTCGCGCAATCTCCCTAGTCAAGGGCATCTTTGTGGTTCTCAGGCAAATTTCCTACGACAAATTGATGTCAAAATTCTTATCTGTGGTGCAATTTCAGAAAAAGAAATTGAGAGCATGGAAAACGCAGGCATCAAAGTAGTTTCTGGCGCATCTGGACGCGCCTTTGACGTAGTCGCAAGCTACCTCAACGATCATCCTGCAGAAGTAGCAGCCTGCGTATAGTAAATCGGTCGATTACAAGCAAGACCACACTGTTTCAAGCTCGTATTTCAAACTACGCTAGCTCGAAATACCAAAATCTTCTTTAAATTCCTCTTTAAACGTTTTTTCGGTTGCAAGCCGCAATCCACGCTCCCGCAAAAGCGCCGCCGCTACCCCATCGCCAGAAATTAGTGTTTTAGAAAAGGTTCCATCGTATATTTCGCCCACGCCGCAAGAAGGACTTTTTGCTTTCAGGATGGCATGCGTACATTCCTTTGCACAAGCGCGCTCACACGCTATACGTGCACCTTCTTCGAAAGCTTCAGTGTTATCGTTGCCCTCTTTATCGCATACATAACGCTTGCCATCAGAAAAACGAATTTCATTGGCAGGATGAGGGATAGAGAGCCCTCCCATCACCTCGGGACAAATACGCACGATTTTACAATCATGATTTTCCAAAAACTGGATTACTTCTTCATTGGGCTTCGAGCCACCATCATAGCGACAAGGGACACCAAGCAGGCATGCGCTTACAGCAATTTTGTGTGTCATACAAAGTTCCTTTTTTCGCTTTTCTTCTATCGATTACCCAACAATACCCGATTTATCCCTAAAACAAAAAGAGTCGGGAAAATCCCGACTCTGAAAGTTTGGTGGAGCATAGGGGGATCGAACCCCTGACCTCATGGCTGCCAGCCATGCGCTCTCCCAGCTGAGCTAATGCCCCGAAGTGCGTTGATTAGAATACCTTCATCGTACAAAACGGTCAAGAGGGTAAACCTAAAAACCAACAAGTGTAAAGCGCGATATCTGAGATTCCCTAAAGACTATCTTCGAATAGCTTCACTTAAATTACTGGTACCGGCGTTCCTTGGCCATCAATTTTTACCGATGCATAGAAAGTAGCCTCATCAAATACATCGCGAATTGAACGATTGCCTTCCATGAAAGGCAAATCAATAAATTCACGAACGGAAGCAATAAGTTCGCTGCAATCTACGAAATGACCTTTTTCATTTAGTTCGTTAGTGTTCTGCGCACGCCAATAAATATCATTGGCATCAGTCAGATAATACGTAACCTCTGACCACTGCATATAAGCGGAATGATTCTGCATTAAATAGTGAATCAATTCATCGACGTCAGCTAATTTTAAAGCCTCGTCTGACTGCCTTCCCATAATGCCTCCTTAAATAGTACTTACTATGTACTCGCCAGCAGCTATTCCTCCTGGCGTTCCTCCCCAAACTATTATTCAAACCATCGAGACATCCCTGTTATAACGAGATATCCCTCAAAGAAGCAACCTTCTCCGAACAACCATGTTAAAGATGATGATTTCGCTTGCTGGATAAGAACGAGACCATCTTGTTGCTTCGTTACTAGTGTATCAATAGTTAATTCTTGCGGTTAGGATCTTTTCGTTTTACGCGAAGAATATCGTGCGATTTTAACGGAGCAGAACAAGTAAAAACATACAGCCCCATTGCTTTACGTGCCGTATCGGTCGAAGCTTCTGCGTAAGGGTATATTGCTTTGTTTTCTTGCTCACTAACCTGCTTGTCTTTTTCTTGCGCAAAAGCACTCATTGAATCCTGGTTATCGCCGCATGATTCCTGTTCGTTTTTAGCTACCTCATCTAACGCATGGAATGCTTGTTGCATCTCAAGAAGCTCTTCAACGCTTTGAATGTCGGGGTTATAGCCAAAAACTTCAGCAAGATCACAAACCTCAATTTCGCGAATAGGTTCATGAGGGCTTAATACTTCCAACTTGTCGCCCTGATAAAAACGATTACGACATTTAGCCCAAACACGCCACATTCCCCGAGCACTATCGCCTGTTTGCTCTTCTTTGTTCAAAAATGCATCCTGGAGTGCTTCATCACCACAAACACTCGAATTATCAAACGATGTCCTTGCGGTAACTGGCGCTGCGCACACAACCTCTCCGACCCAGTCATACAACTGCTGGTACATATCAGCATCGGTTGACTGCTCAGCAGAGCCAAAGAAAAACCCCGTTGAATACGGACGATGAGAAATGGTATCTAATTCCTTTTCCCACAGTGCAGGATCTTCCCCATCTAGCACATGACGATATGCATTGACGACCGTTGCTACATAAAATGCTTTTTTCACACGGCCTTCAATTTTTATGGAATCAACCCCTGCACGTCGTAAATCCTGCAAGTGAGAAAGCATGTTAAGGTCTTTAGAATTCATTAAGTAAGTACCGATTTCATCTTCTTCGATACCGAATTCCTGATCAGGCCTGCTGGGTTCTTTCAGACGATATTCCCAGCGGCAAGGCTGCACACATTCACCCTTATTTGCCGCGCGTCCTGTCATAAAATCACTAATCAAACAACGCCCAGAAATGGCCATGCACATTGCGCCATGAACAAACACCTCAATTTCCAGATCATCAGGAATTGCACGACGCATAGCTGCAATTTCATCACAAGACATTTCGCGAGCACACACAATACGACGAGCACCTAAGCGATACCACATCATGGCAGCAGCAGCATTTGAAACTGATGCCTGAGTAGAAACATGAACGGTTAACTCTGGAGCAACCTGCTGAACAACCGATAGTACGCCCAAATCGCTAACGATTACCGCATCTGCCTGAGCATCTCGAATTGCCTCAATATAAGAAGGAAGCTCTTCTAAATCGACATCATGAGCAAAGGCATTGCAGGTTACATGCACCTTAGCGCCATACTGGTGAGCCAGAGCAATTGCTTTGGGAAGTTCTTCAAGAGAAAAGTTCCCCGCACGCGATCGAAGACCAAACTTATCGCATGCCAGATAAACCGCATCCGCTCCGAAATACAGCGCATAGCGAAGCTGCTCCCACCCACCAGCAGGAGCAAGAAGCTCTATAGGCCTCCGATCAGAATCACTCAATGAAGAAGGCCTTAAAACCTCAGATGGCAAGACCCCTGATAACGAGGCCTTGTCATCTGTCGTTGTTTTTAAATGGATATTCACTGAAACCTGTTTCATTAAAGAAGTGCTGAGCGTTTTTTGCTGCGATGAATAAAGGAAAGCGCTTCAACAGCAGCAGAGATAGAAATTTCGGTCTTTTCGCCCGTTTCGCGACGCTTTACTTCAACCTTGCCCTCTGCAACACCGCGCTTACCAACAATAATCTGTACAGGCCAGCCAATAAGGTCCGCATCAGCAAATTTAACGCCTGGACGTTCATTACGATCATCAAGAGCAACCTCAAAGCCTTCTGCCGCCAGACTTTCAGCGATTTTTTCTGCAACAGGATATACCGTATCATCTCCCACAGAAAGAGGAATAACGCATACATGAGCTGGAGCAACCGACAAAGGCCAAATGATGCCATGCTCATCATTGTGCTGCTCTACGATTGCTGCCAACGAACGAGAAACACCGACACCATAGCAACCCATAATAAAGGGTTGATCGGTACCATCTTCTGCAGAAAATACCGCACCCATAGTACGCGAATATTTATCACCAAGCTGGAATACCTGCGATACCTCGATACCGCGAGCACCCTGCAAAGTTGCCTCACAGTGAGGACAGGTATCACCAGGAGCTACCACAGAAAGGTCAGCCCAAGCATCAACAGCAAAATCTTCACCGTGCTTTGCGCCTACAAAGTGATAGCCATCTTCATTAGCACCAACTACCCAACGCTCAATAGCCTGCAAGCTTGAATCGGCAACGACTTTAATTCCAGCAGGCAGATTCTTAGGACCAATAGAGCCCTTAGGAAGTTGAGCTGTCTTTATTTCTTCATCGCTGAGCAGCTCAAAGCCAGGAACAGCGCGCTGTGCTTTGATTTCATTTAGTTCATGGTCTCCTGGAACAAAGAGCGCAACTACCTTGCCCTCGGCATCCTTGCCAACCATAGCCTTAACCGTAGCGCTTTCATCAATGTGCAAGAATTCAGCCAACGCTGCAATCGTGGTTACACCAGGGGTTGCAATTTTTTCACACGCATCAACTTTGTATTCAGTTGGATGAGGAATGCAGGCACCTGCTTCCGTATTAGCAGCGAAATCGCAATCAGGACAATATACCAGTTCTGCCTCGCCCGCATCGGCTAAAGCCATAAATTCGCAGGTAACGCTACCACCAATCTGGCCAGAATCTGCTTCAACAGGACGATATTCAAGACCAAGACGCTCGCAAATGCGACCGTATGCCTTATACATTTCGTCATAGGTTTCCTGTAGCGATTCCTGCGTTGCGTGAAAGCTATAAGCGTCCTTCATGATAAATTCGCGACTACGCAATAAACCAAAGCGAGGACGAATTTCATCGCGGAACTTCGACTGAATTTGATACAGCGTAAGAGGAAGCTGACGATAGGAACGCAACTCACTACGAACGATAGCGGTAATAAGTTCTTCGTGAGTAGGTCCTAGACAGAATTCACGATCATGACGATCATGTAGACGCATCAATTCGGGACCATAATCATTCCAGCGGCCACTTTCGTGCCACAACTCACCGGGCTGCAAAGCGGGCATAAGCATTTCACGTGCACCTGTAGCGTCCATTTCTTCACGAACAATGCGTTCGATTTTAGAAAGAACCTTCATGCCGAGAGGCAGATACGTGTAAACACCTGAAGTAACTTTTCTAATCATGCCAGCACGAACAAGTAAACGGTGGCTAGCGATTTCCGCATCAGTAGGATCTTCCTTTAACGTAGGAGCATACTGCTTACTCAAGCGCATAATTTCAGTCATAGTCTTCCTATCTCTTCCATAAGCACATCAACGATAGCTGCCTCTTCAACCTTTCGCAAGGTTTTACCGTGCGCAAAAATAACGCCCGAGCCTTTTCCGCAGGCAACGCCAATATCAGCATCGGCTGCTTCACCAGGGCCATTCACCACGCAACCCATTACCGCAACTTGTATCGGTTGATGAATATCTTTTAGCCTATCTTCAACTTCTTTAGCAATCGCTATTAAGTCTACCTGACAACGACCGCAGGTAGGGCAACTTACTAATTCTGGATCACGACGCCGCAAACCAAGTGCCGATAAAAGCATCCAGCATGCACGTATTTCTTCTACTGGATCATCAGTAAGCGAAATACGCATGGTGTCTCCGATACCCTGCTCAAGCAAAATACCTAAACCACTAGCGGATTTTACCAAACCCTGAAACAGAGTGCCCGCTTCTGTAACACCAATATGAAGCGGAACTTCAGGTAAGGTTTCCGAAAGAAGACGATACGCTGCCACTGTTGTTGGAACATCGTGAGCCTTTGCCGAAACCACCACATCATAAAAATCGTGAGCGTAGCAAAACTCAACATATCCACGCGCCGATTCCACAAGCTTTTCTGGTAAAGACAAGTCATCTCGTGCCGCAAGATCTTCATCAAGGGAACCAGCATTAACCCCGATGCGAATAGGAATTCCCGCCTCACGCGCTGCGTCCAGTACAGGAACACAAGCTTGCAAACCACCAATATTGCCTGGATTAATGCGCAACTTCGCAGCACCACGACGTGCAGCCTCTATGGCAATTTCTGCACTAAAATGGATATCAGCAACGACAGGAAGAGGCGATTTCTTACATATTTCTTCGAAATAATCCAAATCACCTTTATGAGGGATAGCAATGCGAATTACTTCGCAGCCCGCCGAGGCCAAACGGTTAATCTGAGCTACATTTCCCTCCACATCCTGCAGCGGAAGGTTGAGCATAGACTGAACCACACAAGGCGCTCCACCGCCAAGGGCAACTCCACCCACATGAACCTGACGTGTTTTTTGATTTGGCTTTAAATCTGGCATATCTTAGCCCCAATTCCCAAACACAAAACGCTGAACATCTTGATTAAGCATAACAACAAATAGACCCATAAATAGCGCAAAACCTGCCATGGATAAATAGCCTAGCGCTCTTATAGATACTACCTTGCGTGAAATCTTCTGGAAGACCTCCACCACAAAACGGCCACCATCCAGAGGCGGGATGGGAATAAGATTCATAAAGCCAAGTGAGGCAGAAATAACTGCAGAGAAAAACAAGAAATCCTGGATTCCCGCTTCAAAGGCATCTTTAGACATAACCGCAATACCCACAATAGAAGTTGATTGGGAAATGGTTTCTCCTATAGTGGCAGGGTTAAACAGCGATACAACCGCAGCAAGTACCATGCCCAGATAATTTATCCCCATATAAATAGCATCCCAGGGTGCCCAGTTGTAATGAAAGACTTCTCCCGTGTTGGTGTTTTGCAGATCGAGTCCTATAACGGAATACACCACAATGAACGCAAAGAATACCCAAAGCAGGTTCATAAAAGGACCTGCTAAAAGAATGATACAACGCTTCCAGAAGGGTAAAGCGCTGTATTGGCATGCCTGTTCACAAAGGAAAAAATCCTGCAGATTTGCAATCGGGCAAGCTTTACCTTCCTCACCCGAAAGCCTTGCAGGAGTTCGGTAAATATTATGCTTATCCTTTCGATGCGGACGGGTGATGGATCCCCAATCTGCAAGCTCTTCAAGCAATTCGTAGGATTCATCTTCTGTTAGGCATAAATCATGCGCAACGTCTTCAGAATACACACTGCCTTTACGATACACATAACCTAAAACACGTTTTAAATGAGGACTGTTGCTTGCTGGAGCCATCCCGCATACATTTGCATAGCCACCCAAAGGAACGCAGGTAATGCCAAAACGAGTTTCCCCCTTGGTAAAACCAACAGAAGGACCAGGCAATCCAATCATAAATTCAGTAACACGCACACCAAACAATCGTGCGGCAAGAAAATGGCCCCCTTCGTGAATAAAGACAAGAAAGCCCAACACGATGGTTGCCGCTATGATCATGATAAGAATATCCATGTAACTCACTTAGGTAGTACACTGCGCGCAAATGAACGCGCCCATGCATCAACTTCTACAAGCTGCTCAATGCTTTGTACTGATTCTACCTTGCAAGCATCCATGGTGGCTTCCACCACCTCAGCAATACCTAAATAAGAACAGCATTCCTCCAAAAACGCCGCAACAGCAACTTCATTTGCCGCATTCATAGCACAAGGCAGTGTTCCTCCAGTGGATCCTGCCTTGCGAGCAAGCGCTAAACAACGAAACGTTTCAGTATCAGGAGCCGCAAATTCCAAGGACCCCAACATACGAAAATCTAAAGGTTCAACGGGTGCCGACCAGCGTTCAGGATAGCTAAGAGCAAATTGGATAGGTATACGCATATCGGTCGTGCCCAAATGGGCTTTAACGCTGCCATCAGTGAATTCGACCATGGAATGAATAGCGCTTTGAGGCTGAACGACCACTTCAATTTTGTCATAGGGCATGGTAAACAAATGATGCGCCTCAATAACTTCAAGCCCCTTATTCATTAACGTAGAAGAGTCGATGGTGATTTTCGCACCCATGTTCCACGTAGGATGATTGAGTGCCTGCGCGGGAGTTACCTGTTCTAGATCCGCACGCTTTTTACCTCGGAAAGGACCCCCAGAAGCCGTCACCCACAACTTACTTACTTCCCGAGGATCTTCCCCTAATAAACATTGATAGATTGCGCCATGCTCTGAGTCGATTGGCATCAAACGCCCTGGCTCTTGTGCCATAGGCATAATCAAGTCGCCACCAACCACAAGTGATTCTTTATTCGCAAGCGCAAGTACTTTACCTGCTTGCAGGGTTTCATAGCTTGCCTGCAAACCTGCAGCACCCACCAAAGCATTTACTACAAGATCTGCTTCGGGAAGGCGGCATAAATCGACAACGCCCTCTGGACCCTGCGTAAACGATCCCCCGCCAGAAGAACCTCGACTCAGTGATTCAACATGTTCAGCAAGCTCATCAAGAATAGTGTCTTCAGCGCAATTTCTCATGCCTAACGCTATATGTGAAACACCAAATTCTTTGGCTTGCGCTAAAAGTTCTTTTGCACGTGTTCCTGCAGCGAGGCCTACGATTTCCAATTTGTCGGAATGGCGGCGCACCACATCGAGAGTTTGAACACCAATAGAGCCAGTTGAACCCAATACAACAATACGTCTTTTTTGGGATGTGGAATGCAGAGAACATGCATCACAGAGAGAAGTCTCAGAAGACATAAGGAATACAGCCTCCTAATACCAACAAAATTGCGCCTGAAAGCGTTACCAAGAATTGCGAATCACAACGATCCAACAATCCTCCGTGCCCAGGCATGATGGTTCCAGAATCCTTAAAACCAGAATTGCGTTTGATACGACTTTCTACCAGGTCGCCCAAAACACCAGCCAAACCGTTTATTAAGCCAAATATAAGAGCCTGTGGCAAAGAAAGGGACACGCCAGGAATAAAGGACAGGAGATACCAAACAATCATGGCAAATACCAAACCGGCAATAAAGCCTTCCCAGCTTTTGTTAGGCGAAATATGAGGAGCAAGTTTGTGCTTACCAATCGCAGAACCTACCAGATAGGCAAAAGCATCGCTACCCCACACACTGACAAACAGCCCTAAAACCAAAACCGCGCCCCAAGGTTCAGGCAACGACTGACGAAGCAGTAAAGCGGTTGACATGATAAGACCCGTATACACTGCACCAAATAAGCTCACTGACACATCGCTGATACGGGCTGGTTGCCAAAAGACATACCATACCAACAACACCAAAACATATACTGCCAGCGCTATACATACACCAGATATACCAAAAAGCCACATTACCAACGGGAATAAAGCTGCAGCACACACGCCTAACAGCTCGTTGGGAAGCTTTGCATCAGCACGAAGCATGTAATAAAACTCATTGGCACAAATTGCACTCAACAAAGAAAGGTATAGCGCCGTGGTGAGGTCAGATACCAACACGCACACTACCGTAAGCAAAATATAAACCGCTCCTGTAGCGGTACGCACAGCAAGATTGCTTGGATGAGCCACCTTAGAAGGCAACTTCCCTAAGACAGCTTTTCGAGCCTTTGTGGACTTCTTTTCCCACACATGCTCTTCAGGATAAATGATAGTTTCCGCCTCAGTCATAAGCGAAGACTTGCCCGAATTAGAAGCGCCCTGAATGGTATTGTTTGAAATAAGTTGTTCTTTTTCGCCATCCTGATTGCGCAGAAAAGGCTTTCTCACGCGGGTTTTTGTCATATTAGAGCGCCCCGAATCGACGATTACGCGACTGATACTCTAACAATGCGCGCAAGAAATCATAGCGATTAAAATCGGGCCACAAAACATCTGTACACACAAATTCGGTATAGGCAATTTGCCACAACAAGAAATTAGACACACGCATTTCGCCTGAAGTACGAATAAGTAAATCAGGATCGGGAATATCTGAAGTGTAAAGACCCTTCTCAAATTCTTCTTCAGTTATTGCTGACACAACGCCATCTTGCGCACCTTCAGTAAGAAGGCGGTGAGTGTATGCTTCAACTGCATGAAGAATTTCTTGACGTGAGCCATAATTTACCGCCACGACCAAGGTCATGCCATCATTGTTTTTGGTTTTCTCCCAAGCTTGTTCAAAAGCAGTACGCGTTTCAGCAGGCAATATCGACAAATCACCAATAGTGCGAACACGAACGTGCTCTTCATGAAGACCATCGACTTCCGCGAGCATGGTTTTTGCAAACAGCTCCATAAGCCCATTTACTTCATCGTCAGGACGTTTCCAGTTTTCCGTAGAAAACGAATAGATAGTAAGATAATCCACCCCGACATCATTGGCGCAACGGATAGTTTCACGAACTGCCTCGATGCCCGCTTTGTGACCGCGCAAACGATTCAGCGCGCGCTTTTTTGCCCAACGCCCGTTGCCGTCCATGATGACGGCAACATGATGAGGAATAACTTCTGGAATAAGTGCTTGCGGATCGCAATCACTTGGTGGATTAGGAAATATGTAATCAAGAGGTTTTCGCATAATACCCATGCCTCCAACACCTAGATTGACATAAGCTCCTTTTCTTTTGCAGCAAGATGCTGATCGATCTTAGCAATAGCTGCATCGGTCTTTTTCTGAATGTCAGCTTCAGCACGACGCTGATCATCTTCAGGAAGATTGTCGCTCTTAACTGCTTTTTCCACTGCTGCATTAGCATCGCGACGAGCATTACGTACTGCTACACGGCTTTCTTCAGCATAGGTGCGGCATTCTTTTACGAATTCCTTACGACGCTCTTCAGTCAAAGGAGGGAAAGAAAGACGAATAACGGAGCCATCGTTGTTAGGGGTTACTCCAAGATTTGCCTGCTGAATAGCATGGTCAATTGCACCAAGAGAAGACTTATCCCAAGGCTCAATTACCAAGGTATGAGCATCAGGGGTTTTGATTGCAGCCATTTGATTGATGGGAGTAAGCGTGCCGTAATATTCAGCCTTTACGCGATCCAAAATCATTGCATTAGCACGGCCGGTACGAACAGATGCGAAATTGGAGAGAAGCTGATCTTCAGCTACCTGCATGCGTTCATCTGCCTTTTTCATAATATCGTCGATCATTGAAAATCCTTTCCTGGATTAAATTATTTCATCAACACTAATCAGCGCTTACGGTCGTACCAATATTTTCGCCCTTAAGAATACGAGAAATATTGCCTGGAACCATAAGGTCGAATACCAAAATAGGAAGTTTGTTATCCATACACAGCGAAGTTGCCGTGGAATCCATAACGTGCAATTCTCGAGAAAGCACCTCGAGATAGCTGATGCGCTCAAAACGCTTAGCATCTGGATTAGTAACAGGGTCGCTGTCATAAATGCCATCAACCTTGGTTGCCTTCATTAAGCACTCTGCGTTAATTTCGCAAGCACGAAGTGCTGCTGTGGTATCCGTCGTGAAATAAGGATTACCCGTGCCTGCAGCAAAGATAACCACATATCCTTTTTCTAAATGATGAATAGCACGACGACGAATATAGGGCTCAGAAACCTGACGCATTTCGATGGCGCTCATTACACGAGTCGGAATATCATGACGTTCAAAAGCATCCTGCAGCGCAAGAGCGTTCATGCAGGTAGCAAGCATGCCAATATAGTCTGCCTGAGCACGATCCATGCCTTCTGCCGATCCTGCCAGACCACGGAAGATATTGCCACCGCCAACCGTAACAGCAAGTTCAATGCCATCATTTACAATTTCTTTAATCTGAACCGCAAGCTCTTCGACTACTTTAGGATCAATTCCGTAGCCGGCCTCGCCCATAAGCGCCTCACCGGATAGTTTCAGGAGAACACGCTTGTACTTGTAATCAGAGCTCATGGGTACTTCCTTTCTTCGAGCGTTATCCTTGTTATATTACCGTAAAACCACCAACCCAAAACAAGCTCGTGAAAAATCGTAGTAAATTTGCGCGAAATTTCCTAACACCCTTAGTTTTTCTATGAAGCTATATTTATCGTTTCACCTACAACCCCATCCTTTTTGCCAAAGGATATTTAACGCACACAAAAAAATGGCGCTTGAATAATTCCAAACGCCATTTACTATGAGCTATTTACCTACTGGTTTTGTGCACACTATTCAGATGCAAGCGATTCTGAAATGACAGCACATTTTGTACGTCGAACTCTTATGAGTCGGAACCTAGCGTTACCTCTGCAGTGTTTTCTTGTCCATCACGAACATAGGTAATAGTTACCGTATCACCAACATTGTGAGAACGAACTGCCAATACCAGATCGGACGAAGAAGCAATATCGGTATCGCCCACCTTGGTAATAATATCGCCCTGCTTAATACCAGCCTCAGCTGCGCTTGAACCAGCATTTACGTTAGATACATACGCACCCGAATCAGCACCTAAGCCATAGCGTTCAGCCAACTGACTGGTAACCGTAGTGGCCGACACGCCCAACTGAGCATGAGAAGGCTGCTTGCCATCGATAATCTGTTGCGCAATGTTAAGCGCATAGTCTACAGGGATCGCAAATCCAACGCCTGAACTGGAGCCAGAAGAAGAAGCAATTAAGGTATTTACACCGATGAGTTTTCCGTCCTTATCCACCAAAGCACCGCCAGAATTGCCGGGATTAATTGCAGCATCCGTCTGAATAAGGTTGGTGTAGACCGCACTTGAAGTATCACTATTTAATGCAGAAGTGGTGCGACTGGTTGCAGAAACAATACCCGTAGAAACTGACTGCTCTAAGCCGTAGGGGCTACCGAGTGCCATAACCCATTCGCCTACTACCAAATCTGACGAAGAACCAATTTCGATAGCAGTAAGATCGCTAGCATCTATCTTGAGTACCGCTAAGTCACTTGAAGGGTCGGTTCCAACAACCGTTGCTTCATATTCACCACCATCAGCAGTAACCTGCAAGCGATCGGCACCTTCAATAACGTGGTAGTTGGTCAAAATGTAACCATCATTGGAAATAATAATTCCTGAACCAAGAGCCGATTCGGTGTATTCATCTGTTGATTGATCAACCATTCCAAAGAAATTCGAAGATTGACTTTGGGTGTATACGTCAATATTCACAACCGAAGGAAGGCATTTCTGCGAAACCGTTTCTGCCAACGTGGCATCTTCTCCGCTTACGGTAATGTTTGTTCCACTACCGCCTAATACCGTTGAAGAAGCAGGATTAACTACAGAGTACACGCCTAAGGCAAGGGCGCAAGCAACGAGCGCACCACAAAATGCTGTTAGAAACGTTTTCCAAGAAAAGGAATGCTTTTTGTTGTTTGGAGCAGCAGCCATCGGTGCTCCAAACTGAGTGCCTTGACTAAACCCTGCCTCTGGCGAAGCAGTGTTTTGTGAAGTGGTTGAATAGCCTTGTGTCTGTGGACCCGCCGAATAGGAAACCTGTTGCCCAGGCTGTTGTTCCTGTGGGACATATTGGTTTTCTGGTGAAGGAGGCTGTGGGTCACCTTGTTGATACGACATGATTACTCCTCAAATAACGTGCCTATTGGCATTGCGCCAATTCTTCTTTCGCCTTCTAGAATAAAACAAAGGAGCAGATAAACTATCTACTCCTTTGTTTGTAAACATCCCGAAACTATTTCAACAAAAACCGCGTATGAATCGCCCTGTATTGACAACAATTGAAGAACAGTTTGCTCTTCCCTGTTACCTATTTGTTGAAGAGTTATGCAGCAGAATCGCTGCTTTCGGTATCAGTAGAAGAATCTTCGTTGGTGTTTTCGCTGTCTGAGGATTCATCATTTGAATCTTCGCTATCTTCAGACTGTGAGGATGCGGGAATTACCGTCAAACCTGCAACATCGACATGTCCACCCAACCATTTTCCTTCAATAACATCAACAACGCCGCCACTTACCAGCGAGGAAAGCGCATTGCTTACCGCCTGCTGAAGTTCGGTCTTGTCAGAAGCTACCGCAATAGTACGAGGAGTAGCAGCTTGAAGCAGAGCGATCGGATATGCCTCAATGTTAGAGGTATGAACAACATATTCGCCAATAGTGCTTTCTGCAGCAACATAGTTAACAGAACCCGTGCTCAACATTTCGAATGCAGCATTAGGATCACCAGCATTTTCTAAGCAAGATTCACCATAATGGTCGGTAACTTCCCATGCACTCATAGACGAAGACTGCGCTGCCACCTTAAAGGAACCAGCTGCACTAGGAGCTTCTGCTCCTTCGGTCAGAGAAAACAGAGCAATGCCAGAATTCATGTAATCGTCTGACATCCAGTATGCCGAATTAGCTTCCTCAACACCCATTACAATATCTACATTTTCGCGAGCAAATGCAGTATCGGTAGCGGTTCCTACATCAACCAATTCAAGTTTAAGGCCCAATTCGTCCGCCAAAGCTGCGGCAATATCAACATCAATACCTACAATCGAGCCATTAGACTGTGCTGCGTAGGGAGGATTAGATGCATTGATGCCTACTCGTAAAGTTCCTGCCGTATTCAAGGCAGAATCATCGACAACTTGATCTTTTAACTCAGGGGTATAACTATTAGAAGCACAGCCTGCAAGCGGCAAAGCCATGCACAGCGCAACCACCAAACTGAGCACAAGAATTGATGCGCGTTTCATCTACGATAGTCCCTTCTTTCCTTTTTAATATGCGCTTCTTTCAGCTGACCTGGTCTTTGCCCCCACACTCGCGCACTGGAACTAAGCCAAAACGACATCGTTCTCTCGCCCGTGCAACCCTATGTTGCAAAACTCATTCGCAGACGGTGCGACTTACCCCTAGGATGCGCCATGATCGCCCCAGCAAAGCAGCGCTTCGTTGGTGACTTACGTGGATCCTTTTGACCGCATCTGCCTTGGACTAGGAAAATCCGCAACCACAGACCTGAAAGAAGCATTCCTAGTCTACCAGATACCGTATTGCTCCTTAAGAAAAGCTCAATAATACCGACAAATTCAACTATTACGCACGGGTATTCATGCATTTTGGGGGCGTTTTGTTCATTTTTAGATAGATCAACGCAATTATTTGAGAACAATTTTTCGTGAAAGCAGTTTCTCACGCCACACTCACACCTTTCTCACACCGCGCTCACATGCCCCATATGAGAAAGATGTGCACTTTCGTAATGCATTATGGAAAGAGCAGGTCGGATGAAACTAAACCAAGTGGGGTTACCTATGCTTAAAGATACCTTAGGAAAAGAAGCTTTGCTCAGTTCGTGGTTTTGCACCAAAGAACTGTTCAAAGAACTGCTATGGCCAACACGCTGCGTGCTCTGCGACATGCCCGATACTTTGCTATGTCATTCCTGCAAGGTCAATCTTCCCTATCTTGACCAACTACAATCCTGCCCTATATGCGGATCGGCCTATGGAAAAGGAATTTGCACCGAATGCAATCAGTTCATCCTGGACTGGAAGCATCTTTCTTCTTTTCCCCTTGATGGATGTACCTCTTCAACAAGATTAACCCCAGAAACAAGAAGGATTATTACCTGCTATAAAGATCGCGGCGAACAGCGTCTAGCGCACATCATCGCTAGCTTCATGGCAGACAGCCTTCCCTATTCCTGGAAAGAAGGTGCCGCCCTTGTTCCTATTCCTACACGCCCATCGGCAAAAAGAGAAAGAGGATTTGATCACCTTGAAAAGATTGCTGATCACCTCAGTAAAGTAGCGCAACTTCCTAACATTAATGCGTTATCTGTTAGCACAAGAAAGGATCAGAGACTCTTGGGCGGACAAGCACGCCTGCGCAATATGAAAAACTCGTTTTCCCTTAATCAATCAAGTGTTGAACAGTTGAAATGCGCTCAGCGAATTATTCTCGTCGATGATGTCATGACAACAGGAGCTACGCTTTTTTCCGCAGCGGAAATACTGCGAACTACTACCTCTGCGCCTATTTGTGGACTTACTTTTGCTCGAGCTTAAATGCGATCAGTGTCTTTGGCATTTGCTTGAGCAAATTCCTGAACATCCACTGAAATGCTGTGCTGGATGGGCTTCCAAGATGCCTTCTTAACCAAAGCGACCAGCGCAATAGGAATATAGGTAATCATAAATAACGGGAATGTAAACATGTATAGAATCTTTTTATGTGCCGGTGCATGAATGTTGTCCCATTCAGTAAAGGTAGTAAGCGCACCAAACATAAACATAAACAACGTAAAGTTAAACAGACAGAAGAATATAGATGAAAGCGATGAGGTAATCATCACACCAGTGGACATAACCCCCGTTACACCCAGAATAATAATTGCTGCATTAAACACGATAGTAATAATAGTAAGCAGCATAGCAGGACATACCGTCATGAGCATGTCGTAGCAAGAAAAACGCGATCCTTTAGGATTGGTAAAAATCCCCTTAAACAGTTTTCCACCGTAACCAAAAAATACCTGATAGAAACCCTTAGCCCAACGAAAACGCTGATTCCAAGAATCGCGGAAGGTAAGAGGCTGTTCGTCGTAGAGCATCGCCGTTGGACAATACGCAATACGACGACCATGAATAATACTGTCGGTAGAAAATTCAATATCTTCTGTAAGCAGGTGATATTTCCATCCACCCATTTCATCAATTACTTTCGCGCTAATAAAGAAGCCCGTACCAGAAACCATGCAACTCGTGCCCAATGTTAAACGAGCTTGAGAGAGGTATTTTGCTTCTCGCATGAACCACACAGCATACCCAGCAGTAATCCAGTTAGAACCATAATTCTTCGAGTTACGATAGCTGGTCGAAGCAAGTGCGCCGTTGTCGAACACCTTATTCATTTCACGGAAGTAATTTACATCCAAAACGTTATCGGCGTCGAAAACAAAATAAGCTTCGTAGTTGTTGTCCGCGTAATGCTGGCGAATGCACGCAAAGCCGTAATCAAGTGCATAGCCCTTGCCAATTTCTTCTTTATTAAAGCGAGGAAATACAATAGCGCCCGCCTCTTGAGCAACCGCCGCCGTATTATCGGTACAATTGTCGGCAATAACAAAGATATCGATTAGCTCTTGAGGGTAATTCTGAACACGAATGCTATGAATCAAATCTCCGATGACGGCATTTTCATTACGAGCAGAAATTAAAACCGCATAACGATGATTCTTTTTTGCCGTAAGCTCAGGTGGCTTTTTGGTTAGAGAAACAAACACATACACAATCTGGTATGCGTAGCAACACGTAAACACAACGAATACGCACATATTAAAAAAGTCCACAAACGAAAGGGACGACAACATTTGCTCTAACACAAAGGCTCCTCTAAAACCTGCACCATATATAGTAGTGAGTCTAGCGTTCTTTGCGACACAAACATACTGCATGCAAAGCAATACTCAAACGCATAAAGCTACACTACTGCTCTGGGGATTATAGACTTTTATTCACCACAAGGCACGATAAGTAAACAATTTGTTTCCTCTTATCCCAAGAAATCCCTGACTTTCGCATTCTGAACACGTTGTCTGCACAGTACCTTCACACATTTTCACGTAAAGAGAAACTACCAAGCGTGGTACCCTTAACATAGTTAAGGAGGTTCTACCATGAACTATGATATTAAAGATATAACGCTGGCAGATGCAGGTCTCGATCGCATTCTTTGGGCAGATCGTGATATGCCAGTACTTGCTTCTATTCGACAGCGTTTTGAAAAAGAAAAACCCCTTCAAGGCATTCGCATCGGCGCGTGCTTACATGTAACCACCGAAACCGCCAACTTAATGCGTACCTTAAAAGCGGGCGGCGCCGATGTAACCCTGTGTGCATCCAATCCTCTTTCCACCCAGGACGACACCGCTGCTGCCTTAGTTAAGCACTTCGAAATCCCGGTATATGCCATTAAAGGTGAAAATACCCAAACCTACTACGAACATGTTGATGCGGTAATCGATACGCTTCCGCAAATCACCATGGATGACGGTGCTGATGTAGTGGGCCGCATTCACGAAACCCGCACCGATGCACTGGAAACCATTATTGGTGGCACTGAAGAAACCACCACTGGTGTTATTCGTCTTGCTGCAATGGCAAAGCAAGGTGCTCTGAAATACCCCATCATTGCTGTCAACGAAGCAAAAACTAAGCATTTCTTCGACAATCGCTACGGCACAGGCCAATCAACTCTTGATGGCATTATTCGTGCAACCAACCGTTTGCTTGCTGGTCGCACCATGGTAGTTTCAGGCTACGGCTGGTGCGGTCGCGGCGTTGCCATGCGTGGTCGCGGCATGGGCGCTCAGGTTATCGTTTGTGAAGTCGATCCCTTGAAAGCGCTGGAGGCTATTATGGATGGCTTCCGCGTAATGCCTGCCGTAGAAGCTGCCGCTCTTTGTGATGTATGGGTAACGGTCACGGGTGATCTCAACGTAATCGATGGCCCCATGTTCGAAAACATGAAAGACGGTGCCATTGTTTGCAATTCTGGTCACTTTAATTCCGAAATTAATATTCCTTGGCTGGAAGAGAACGCTACCGATCACAAGACACTTCGCCCCTTCGTGGAAGAATATACGCTTCCTAATAGCCGCAAGGTTGTTCTGTTGGCAGAAGGTCGCCTAGTAAACCTGTCCTGCGCGGAAGGCCACCCTGCTTCAGTTATGGATATGAGCTTTGCAAATCAAGCTTTGTGTGCTGAATTCATGGCAAAACATGCTGACGAAATGGATCCTGACTGCTACGATGTGCCAGCCGATATTGACAATGCTATTGCTCGCTTAAAGCTAGAGACCTTAGGCGTAACCATTGACACCTTAACCCCAGAACAGGCAGCTTATCTAAATTCCTGGCAAATGGGTACGGTATAAATCGCAATAGAGCTTTTTTAAAGAAAGTCTATCGAGAACAAGGAGGGTCATATGCCAGTCTATAAAAAGCGAGAAACACAGCGCGTAGAAAAAGTAAATGGCGGAGATGGATTTATGATTCGCGACCGCTTGCTCACCGAAGAAAAAATTGCTGAAGTAGGCGGTAAGTGTACCTATATTTCTCAAATCACCGTTGAGCCTAACAGCTCTTTAGGTATCCATAAGCATGAAGGTGAATACGAGTTATATTTCGTTACCTCTGGCAAAGCACTCTACACAGAAAATGACGTTGAATACGAAGTGGTTCCAGGGGATGCCATGCTCTGCGAAAGTGGCAGCACTCACGGTATTAAAAACGAAAGTGACACCGATCTTTTGACGTTCGTTGCAGTAATCATGCAAGATCCTGAATAAGTTCGAACCAAAAGCAAAACCACTAAAACACGAAACCCCAAGGTGAAAACTTTGGGGTTTCGTTTTATTATTACTTCTTGCAAAACTAAAGGAGTATCCATGTTAGAAAACTTAACCGAACAACAACTCTTAGCCGCACGCACCGTGCTTGAATATGCCGATATCGAACCTAACGACGATAACCTTCGACGTTACATTAGCTGGGAAATTGTAACCTTTACCGAAGATGAAAAAGGCCATTATTGCTGGTATATGGACGATGAAGGCAATGAGATTTGTCTTCACGTTGAAACGCTTGAAGAGATTGACACCTACGATTTCGAATAGCTTGGATATTTAGGTGATGCGCTGCCTTAAATCGTCCGCCCATTCAACAAGTGCTGTATTGATTGTTGCTTTTCGAGCAACTCCTCTACACTTTGCCTCGGCGCAGCAAAACAAAAGCCATCGGGGTTTTCCCGATGGCTTTAAAATGCATGGTGCCGGCAACAGGAATCGAACCCGCAACCCACTGATTACAAATCAGTTGCGCTACCGTTGCGCCATGCCGGCAAAAAAGCGTAACCCATTATGCCATAAGCTCAACAAAATGAGAACTACCTAATTTGAAATAACCCCTGTTCCATCAAATGCAGGAATGAAACTATCGCTCGCAGCGCCACCTTCCTGCCAGAAATAATTCTCTATTCCTAGGAAATCAGCATAATCAAGGACCTGCTCGTATTCTCCAGAGGACACTCTCTCCTCCAAGCCATAGCGCACCAGATTACCTCGCAAGGGCGTATATTGATTCATAATACTCAAACGGATTTTGTCTTCGTAGCGTTCATGAAGAACCTTCAGCACACGAAAAGATTCCTCGATATGCCCTGGTAAAACCAGATGACGAACAATAATGCCCCGTTTTAATAGCCCCTGATCGTCTTCTTCCCAATCAGTAATTTGATCTACCATTTCATCAAGAGCAGCAAGTGCTACGGATGGATAATTAGCAGCATGAGAAAGTTTCTGGGCAATATCAGAAGAAGCATATTTAAAGTCTGCTAAGTAGATATCAACAAGGCCTTGCAGCATGCGTAGGCTATCAACCGAATCATAACTTGAGGTGTTATATACCACAGGAACATGCAACTGTTCCCATTCCTTCAATGAGTGAAGGGCGGCAGCAATCGTAGGCACGTAATGCGATGGCGTAACCAAGTTGATATTAGCGGCGCCTTCTTCGTTCTGTAGTCGCAATAACGTTTTTTTAAATTGTTCAAAGCCAACCGCAACACCCGCACCTGCAACCAGATCTTCATTTTGACAATATACGCACCCCATAGGACAGTACGAAAAGAACACAGCTCCACTTCCCTTGTCTCCTACAAGGCAAGGTTCTTCCCACCAGTGAAGTGCTGCACGACCAAGATATAACTCAGCAGGAGCCTTACATACGCCAAGATCTCCAGAAAGTCGATCCGCGCCACACGCACGAGGGCACACGCAACAATGACGGTACTGTTCTTCGTATGTCGATAAAGATTCAGCCAAGGTTTAAATTAGTTCGAAGAAAAGCTGATGTAGTTTGAATTTTCGCCGTGATGCCCGTGATGATGACCACAATCACATCCATCATCGTCACAAGAGCACTGATCAGGATCATCGCAATCACATTCATGATCATGCTCATAAGCACCTTCAGCGCGCGACCAGTCCAATCCGTATTTTTTGCTCGTCTCTTCATCGGCGAAAACCAATTTCAAGGCAGCAGGATTGTATGCAACACCACCCACCAAAGCCAGCAACTCCATAAGACGGAAGCCTGCTTCTGCTTGCGGCAAAATTACATCGCCATCATCAACACAAGCAAGAGCTGCCGCCAATTCGCCCATCAGGTATTCAATCGTGAAGGAAGCATCCCTGAATTCTTCATCTTCCATTGCCTGAATAAATGCCTCTTGCGTTGGCGTAAGAGCATGAAGAGACAGCGCAACATCAAGATAATCTTCCTCGCTTACAGAAGCTTCCTGCGCTTCAGAAGACTTCAGCGAAGCACATGCCTCGACAATGCCAACTAAAGCCGCAGCAGATGAAAGAGTTAGCGCCACTTTAGTGGCTTGTCCGCACCCTGCTTTTCCCATCCAAAGCACCTTTGCCGCAATAGAGCGAAGCATGGGTTCAGCACGTTTAAATACCTCTTCCGATCCTCCTACTACCATGGCAAGATTGAGCGAATCAGAAAAGGCCTGTGGTGAAACGATGTTTTGTACTACCAACGGAGCATCAAGAACATGCTTTTCGCTTACCGATCCCATAGCACATAACTCTTGTGCGAAAGAAACGGTAGAAGGACTAAGATCAATAAGCACTACGTCTTTTTTGGCGGTCTGCAGTATGCCTTTGCTGTCGTAATACGTATCCTCAAGCGCCGATTCGCTGACACAATACGTAAATACCACATCGGCTTCCGTAGTCGGTGCAGAGGTGAAGCCCGCTGCCGATAAGAATTCTTTTATATGCGAGCCAACATCAAGCTCGCCTTCAAAGCTAAAGGTTTTAACCTCTTTCGAAGCCATATAACTGCCTTCCTTTTAAGCATACCTATCATAAGAAACAGCTTAGCTAACCAAATATGCTAGCTAAGCTGATAGTTTTATTGCTATTTCATCCCGTGCTGCAAGTATTAATTACCGCGAATTTTACTTGCAATACGATCTGCCACCGATAAGTCTTTTCGTTTATCAGGACCCCAAAATACTACTGCCAGCATTCCAGGACCAACATGGCTACCAATTACCGGACCAATGCTTGATTCCAAAATCAGTATTGATTCGTCTTCTTTGGTAAGAAGAGAAATCAATCGCTCAGCGTCCTTTGGACAATCCGCTCCGCCAACTACAACATTTTGCACAGGGCCAGCATCGCTGCGACGTTTGCTCCAATAATCAACCAGCGCTTTTACGCCTTTTTTGCGACCTCGCGCAACACCGGTTAACGCAAGCTTTCCTTCCATATCTATTCCTAAAAGCGGCTTCACATCAAGCTTAGAACCCGCAAAGGCAACAGACGAAGGAATGCGGCCGCCACGACGTAGTGCTTCCAGATCATCAACCATAAACTGAGCATCCACAAAAAAGCGCGCTTCTTCCGCCCAGGTAACCATTTCCTTTGCACTTAATCCTTTTTCTCGCTGGTTGAGCGCCTCGTAGACCAACAAAGCTTCAGCAACTGAAGCAAGACGCGTATCAACTAAATAGAGTTCAAGATCAGGATTTTTCGCCTTTATTTGCTCTAACAGCATTTCCGCGGTATCAAAAGTGCCGGAAAGTCCACTTGAAAAGCTTAAATAGACGGTCGGTTTGCCACTGTCAATCGCCCATTGGTATGCCTCCTGAAGCGCAGGCATGGGTACTTGAGCAGTATGAGGTTCGCCACCATTGCGCATGCCCTCATAAAAGTCATGCGCCGTGATACTTTGATATAAATCATCCAGATGTTCACCATCGTCATCAAAATAGGGGAATTTAACGAGATAAACACCTTCTCTATCCACTACATCATGAGGTAAATCGCAGCAGGAATCGAGAATTAAATTACATTTGATCTCCACTGGTTTCATCCCTTCTGTTTCCTAGACTAAACAGTCTAGCGCAATCCTATCACTGCTCTTGCCTTAACTAAAAACCGCCAAAGACGAAGCATCCTTGGTGATTTTTCCATCGAGCGGCGCTGCACATTCATAGGCAATTCCCACAGCAGGTCCCACATGAAGGCCCACTACAGGACTTACCGGATGAACTTCAACTGCCCTTCCCAAGAGAGGCTCTATTACCTCTCGTGCCCAAGTAAGCGCAGGCGTCTTTTCTCCAATGTAATGCACAACAAGATTCTTAAGCCCACCACACGCTGCTCTATCCTCCTCCATGATAGAAACAATTTTTTCCAGGGCTTTTTTCTGAGTACGAACTTTAGCCATTGCTTGGGGAATACCATCAACCACCGTCAACACAGGCGATAGCTTAATAAGATTTCCTAACAATGCTGCCGCACCACCAATACGACCCCCTTTTTGTAAGAAAGTAAGACTTTCAGGTGTAAACAGGAAGCGAGTGCTTTTAATCGACTCCACTACATCATGGGCCACTTCTGCAAGAGTCTTTCCTTCTTTGACTGAGCGAATTCCTGCCAACACAGGAAATGCTTCATCAAAGCCACAAGACGAAGAATCGATCATGCAATAGGAGAAGTTAATGTTTCGCGACTCGACCGCTCGTGCTGCACGAAGCACTCCTTCATAAGCGCCTGATAATTTGGAAGAAATCCAAATACCTAAAAGCTCATCGCCTGCTTTTGCAATCGACTCAAACAAAGATTCTAACTTTGCTTGCGAAGGCTGACTTGAGGTAGGCGGATTGTCCGCCATTTCATAAATGCGCTCATAAAACGCATCGACATCCATCTCTAAATCAGAATGCTCTTCACCATCAACATTGAGATAAAGCGATACCACCTCAACGTTTTCCTGCTCTGCGATATCACGAGGCAACGACGCTACCGAATCTGTCACGATCCTGATCATCTAGAACGCCTTTCCGATAGATTACCTATCTACTAAACCTACGAAAGACCCAACAAACGCGAAGCCAATTCATGACGACGGTAGAACAGGTCATATTCCAAACCAACAGGATAAGAATGCGGATTCACAATACGCGTCTGGCTTTCATCGAGAAGCTCAAGCTGCTCACGACAATAATCACGAGCAATCAAAGCATTGCGGTATTCATCCTTCAAAACAACTTTGCCTTTACGAGCTAAAGGCTCAAGCAAGGTAATATAGCGCTTGTTCGAAAGATCTTTTTGACGAAGCTCATCTGCAGGATCAACAATGCGCTCTCGAGAAATACCGTAGTTAATGTCATAAACCATATCGCCAGCAAGTTTTCCGGAATCGTGGAAGTAACGGCGAATATCCAAAATACCTGGTACTGTCTGCTTTGAAGATTGGCCAGTAACCTTCATGATGGGTTCCCATTCACCTTCATCGCCCAAACGTTTAGCGGCAAGTTTATACACTCCGCCAAGAGCAGGCTGATCGTAGGCAGTAACCATCTTGGTTCCCACACCCCACGAAGAAACTTGCGCGCCAGAATCAAGAATGGATTTAATAGTAAATTCATCCAAGTCGTTAGAAAGAACAACTCCCGTATCGGTTAATCCCGCATCATCGAGCATTTTACGAGCAAGCTTTGCATGCCATGCCAAGTCACCCGAATCGATACGAACGCCCGTTAAATGCTCGCCACGTTCTTTCATTTCAAGACCAACAGTAATGGCATTTTTGAGACCTTGCACGACATCATAGGTATCAACGAGCAGCACGCAATTGGTAGGAAATTCCTTGGCATAAGCACGGAACGCCTCTAATTCATCACCAAAAGCCATTACCCACGCATGAGCATGAGTTCCCGAAACAGGCAAACCAAACATACGGCCCGCCAAAACATTAGACGTAGAAGCGCAGCCGCCCACAATGCAAGCACGAGAAGCGCGAAGACCACCCGACTCTCCCTGAGCACGACGCAGACCAAATTCTGCAACGGGAGTCTTAGCTACATGGCAAATACGTGCTGCCTTTGTTGCTGCTAGAGTTTCGAAGTTAACGCAATTAAGCAATTGGGTTTCCAAAAGCTGACACTGCAATACTGGACCAATAACACGAACGAAAGGATCGTTTGGAAAAATTACGGTTCCTTCACGCACCGCATCTATGTCAACATTCAGTTCTAACGTGCGCAAATAATCAAGAAAACCAGGATCAAAAAGCTTGCCACCACCAGGCGCGTCCAAGGATGCAAGGTAGGCAAGGTTCTCTTCAGTGATACGGAAGTTTTCTATCACTTCTGCAATATGATCCATACCGCTTGCTATTGCAAAACCACCATTGAAGGGAGGTTCGCGGAAAAAGATATGGAAGCACCCCTGTTCTTCCAGTTTTCCGCAAGCCCAGTAGCCCTGCGCCATCGTAAGCTGATATAGATCGGTCAAAAGCGCATAATCGTTGTTTTGCATTGGTTATTCCCCTCCCGCTTTGTGGTGACGACGGCGAGGTTTACGATGAGCGCCCGCTTGAGGCGCCTCCCCCGACGACGTCTGTCGATTTTTCTGCGCTATAGGATTGTTTTGCTGATGCGATTTCACAGGCGCATTACGTATTCCTGAAGACTTTTGCCCAGGTCTACGACGAGAGCGCTGATTATCATCGCGATTTGCTTTATTGGTGCGGTCATTGCGAACAACACGTTCACTACGAGTATTGCGATCGCCACGATCGGCACGCTCGCTACGACCACGCTTTTCACCTAATGGCTTGCGCGCATCATGCTGCTTGGTTTGCGTGCGATCCTGGCGCTGTAGTCCAGCGCTACGACGCTGCCTTCTGCTAACACCCCGAGAAGTATCGGACGATTCGGCACTTTTCTGCCTAGACGAATCTCGACGTGCTTTTTGGTCTTTTCTGTCTCGTCTGCCATCACGACCATGTAGGGATGTCTCTGCATCTTGCTTTTGATGAGTGCCGTGGTTGCGTTTGCGTGACGAAGAGCTTCCTTCTGTTTCTTCTTGAGTTGCTCCACGAACTTCTACTGTTCCATCCGCAGATACCTCTACGCTGCGACGACGACGGCGAGGCTTGCGGTGCGTGTCTTCTTTGGCAGTATGCTCGGCAATTTGCTTCATAGGGCGTGCTTTTGGATCTGCTAATTTATCTTCTGCCGTAAAAGAAGATACTTCCAAATCCGAAGTAGCACTCGCCGACTGGAAAAGCGCAAAAGGATCGGTAGAAGCATACTTTTCAAATACCTCTTCGCTAATACGATTCGGACGCTTACCTTCGCCAACAACTTCCATTTCTGAAAGAGGAACCTTAAAAGTTTTCCCGTCTTCTAGCTGTAAGGTAATACGTTCAAGTGGCACATTGATTTCAATAACCTTCGCAAATCCTTCAGGTATTTCAATCTTTGCACCATTTTTAGGTGCGCGTGCGTTTACTTCTTTGTAAGCTTCGTATTCATAGCGCAAACAACACATCAACCTTCCGCAACTACCGGAAATTTTTTGCGGATTCAACGACAGGTTTTGTTCTTTTGCCATGCGAATAGAAACGGGAGAAAATTCTGAGCCCATACGAGCACAACACAATTCTTGGCCGCAATGGCCAATGCCACCAATCATTCGAGCGCCGTCACGCACACCGATTTGGCGCATATCAACTCGCACATGGAATACGCCTGCTAATTTACGTACTAAATCGCGGAAATCGATGCGCTCTTCCGACTCAAAATAAAAAACCGCTTTATCGCCATCGAACAAAAATTCAACCATAACAGGGCGCATCTGATCGCTCGTTTCAGCAGCAAGTTCCTTGAAGGTAGAAAGAGCTTCTTCTCCTTTTTGCTGCAATTCGCGCGCACGCTCAATATCGTCTTCGTCCGCAATACGAAGAACTGGTTTTAGAGGCGATTTTAATTGAGCAACCAATTCATCGCTCACTTCCATAATGTCTGCCGTAGCAACACCAAATTCCGAACCGCGTTCGGTGCTAACGATGACATGGTCGCCCGCACATACGTTATGTTCAGCCGGATCAAACCACAAAACTTTGGTTCCAGCCTGAAGCTTAATGGGAGTTACCCGAACCATGTAGAACCTCTCTTATCGAAAAAAGAAGTGCGTCTAAGCACGTCTCTGGAGAAACATTATAGCTAAGCGCTTCGTCTGTCTTATAAGCTTCACGCAAAGCGCTCATGATGCCTGCTGGGGTTACTTTTTGCGCCGCAATTTCAAGCGCTTGTCTTTGATCAACATTGATAACCAGTTCGGGAGTACCCGAAGCAATCATCAAAACATCACGAAGCCACGAACGAATAATGGATGTCATCTGATTAAGTGACTCTTTTGTTGCCATGGTAAGTGTTCGTTTGTGGCGTAATTCAACCTGCTTAAGCGCGGCCTTAGTTAGAAAATCCGCCGACTCTGCCAACTCTTCACTTTGCTGAGTGCGAACATTATCAAGAGGTGCCTTTGCTCGCTCAATCAGCTCTGCTGCGTATTCCAACACATCACGTGCATCGGCAAGCGGCAAATTAGCAAGAACCTCCATTATGCGCGCACGAAATTCAGAGCGCTCAGCACTTTTCGCAAAGGTGATAGCACGCGTGATCGAGCCGTTGCACGCCTCAATCGCAATACGAGCCTGCTGAGGTGTTACCCCTGTTTTTTGCGAAAGAATACCCGCAGCTTCAAGTGCAGGAATATGGCGAAACGGCACTACCTGACAGCGCGAAACAATAGTCGGTAGCACCCCTTCACGCGTTCGTCCCAGCAAAATAAACGTAACGCCAGGAACTGGTTCTTCAAGTGTTTTTAAAAACGCATTGGCAGCTTTTACCCCAAGAAGATCAACGCGATCAAGAATATAGACCTTGCCCTGTGCTCGAATAGGAGCAAGAGAAACACTCGAAATGATTTCACGAATTTGTTCGATTAAATACCCCTGAGCACCTTCAGGAGCATAAAAATGAACATCGGGATGCTTGCGACGCTCTATACGCTTGCAGTCGTCACAGGTACGGCATCCGTTCTTTTTGCAAAGAAGCGCCTGAGCAAAAGCATAAGCAGCTGCGGTTTTATTTGAACCTGCTGGACCAGTAAACAAATAGGCGTGACTTACTCGCCCAGAAGCAATCGACGCACGAAAGAATTCCCGTACGCGCGGTTGCCCAAATATACCGTCAAAAACGTCTGCCACTCTGTTTGCTGCCTTTGTCTAGTAGCCTAACTTTATTCACCTAAATTAATTTGTGCTTTTTGATCAGTCTTACGCTCCAGGATAGGATCAAAATAGCCCGATTTCCATACTTCGCTATCAGGGCCCCAATTAAACACATCGGCCAATTCGGTAAAAATGGCACGTGCTGTTTCGTCTTTTGGTCCCGCCGAAGAAACCACTCGGATTCGTGCAGGATTTTCTGCAGCCAAATGCATAAATGCGGCATTTACTCGAGCATGGAAATCAGCTCCTGCCTGCTCGAGACGATCTGCATCACCATGATGAGTAGCACGGTCAAGACCCACCTCAGCCGAAGCATCTGTCGTAAGCAAAATAGTGCGACAAGGATGAACCCCCTGACAAGCAAAGATATTAGCCTGACGCACAAACGACAAAGGCAATCCTCTACCATACGCCTGATAGGCAATAGTAGAGTCATAAAAACGATCCAGTAATACCACTGCACCGCGAGCCAATGCAGGAATAATAACCTCTTTTACAATTTGTGCACGAGCAGCTTCATAGATAAGTAGCTCCGTCTGATCCGCCATAGCAGAATTGTCAGGATCAAGCACGATAGAACGCAAATTTTCACCAATGGAGGTACCGCCTGGTTCGCGCAGGCAAAGCGCTTCATAACCCATCGAACGCAAGCATGTTGCTAAAAACGTAATATGGGTAGTTTTTCCTGCACCATCGCCACCTTCAAAAGTGATGAAAATGCCTGGTCCTGTAGAAGTATCTTGTGTGCTAGCCACCAGTATTCCTATCAGTCAAGGGTATAAATACTATTTCCTGCTACATCAATACCTACAAACACAGGAAAATCGGTTACTTCAATTTTACGAAGCGCTTCAGTGCCCAAATCGGCATATGCCAAGGTTTCACATGATTCTACACATTTTGCAAGATAGGCGGCTGCTCCACCTACTGCAACAAAATACACACCTTGATTATCAATACAAGCCTGACGAACTGCTTCAGAGCGCGTTCCTTTACCAACGGTTGCTGCAATACCGCAATCCATCAAATGAGGTGCAGCGAAATCCATACGAGATGCCGTAGTTGGTCCAATGGCGCCAAAAGGACGACCTGCTGCTTCGGGGGTAGGACCAGCATAAAAGATTACTTGCCCATCCAAACCATAAGGAAGCTGAGTGTCATCGCCCATTTCCTCCAACAAACGCTGATGCCCTGCATCGCGCAGAGTATACAGAGGGCCCGTAAGCTTACAAGCCTGCCCCGCTTTCAATGTTTTAATCTGTTCGCGATCAAGAGGAAGGGTTAGCGAAATTGCTTCTTGCATTGCCATGATTAGTTCCCTTCCTTTCTCAATACCGAATTATCAATAGCAAGCTCCTCGCAGGTAAGATCCACACTCGCACGACGCATAGCCGAGCAACCCATATTTACCGCAACAGGAAGTGCAGCAATATGGCAAGGAGCGGTTTCAACTCTTACCCCTAATGCAGTAGTACAGCCGCCCAACGCACCAGCACCAATGCCTGTAGCATTTATTGCAGCTAACAACTCAGCTTCAAATGCCGCTGTTTCAGGATCGGGATGATTTTGACCCAATGGGCGCATAAGTGCATGCTTTGCAAGCCCTGCAACTTTATCGAAAGTAGCGCCCACACCTACACCTACGATAAGCGGAGGGCAAGCATTTGCAGCCTTTTCACGAACACACTGCAATACCGTATCGATAATTCCCTGCTTTCCAGCACTGGGTACAAGCATAACAACACGGCTGGCATTATCTGAGCCGCCGCCTTTTAGCATGACATGCAAACGAGCAACTCCTGGTTCATCTACGCAGTGGATTTCACAAAACGCAGGAGTATTGTCACCCGTATTCGCGCGATCAAATAAAGCATTTTTTACTACCGACTTACGCAAATGAGCCGACTCATATGCCCAGGCAACCGCTTCATTTACTCGAGAAAGAACATCTCCAGGTACCAAAACATCGGGGCCTACTTCCAGGCAGACCCACACCGTACCCGTATCTTGGCAAATAGGTACCTTATCCGATGCAGCAATACGGGCATTTTCTACCAGCTGATCAAGCACTATACGAGCCCGATCACCCGTTTCCACTTCACGTGCCGCCATTAAACCTGCCAAAATATCGTCAGGCAAAACACTTGCTAGTTGCGGAATAAGCGAAGCCAGCGCGTCATGCACGCTGGCAGCAGTAACTACTTTCATTGAAGTTGACGTCCTTTACCGATGGAACTTTTAGCTTTTTAAAGTTCTACTCAGGAAGATTTTCTAAGCCCTTCTTTACGCTTGCAGCCGATTCATGCAATGCTGCCATTTCGTCTTCAGTAAGCTCAAATTCCACGATTTCCTCGACACCATTTTTGCCCAAGCGACAAGGAATGTTCATGTACAGATCATTCAAGCCATATTCGCCATCAATATAGGCGCATACGCTCATTACTTCCTTGGAGTCAGTAAGAATAGCTTCTACCATCTTGGCAATAGAAGCACCTGGTGCATAATATGCAGATCCAGTCTTAAGGAAGGCAACTACTTCTGCGCCACCCTTGGTGCAACGCTTAGTTACTTCTTCAATGTCTTCTTCGCTCATCAATTCAGTAATAGGCGTGCCCTTAACCTTAGTGTAGCGAGGCCAGCAAACCATTCCTTCACCATGAGCGCCAAGAGCCCAAGCTTCAACATCTGCTGGATCGCAGCCAAGCTTTTCGCATACTGCAAATGAAAGACGAGAGGAGTCCAAAACGCCACCCATACCCATCAGGCGATTGGAAGGAAGACCAGACTTCTTAAAAGCAAGGTAGGTCATAACATCAAGCGGATTAGTTACACAGATATAAACCGCATTTGGAGAAGCTTCCATTGCCTGATCGATTACTGATGACATAATGCCAGAATTAACACCAAGCAAGTCTTCACGAGTCATACCAGGCTTACGAGCAATGCCTGCCGTAATTACTACAACATCAGAATCTTTCGTAGCAGCATAATCATTAGTGCCCGTTACGTTTACCGTGAACTTTTCCACCGAGCGCATATGCATCATATCGAGCGCTTTGCCCTGAGGAAGACCTTCGGCTACATCAACCAAAACAACATCGGCAAGATTCTTTGAAGCGATAATGTGCGCCGCAGTTGCTCCAACGTTGCCTGCACCTACGATCGTAACTTTGCTCATAGTAGTTATTCCTCCTGAATTAAACCTAAAAATGGTTACGTTATTTTCTCAACCGCTTCCTTTATTTGCTCGTCACAAAGCCTCTCATTCAAAAGCATCATGCCAATCGAGCATACAAAAGGAGCGCACTCTTTTTATTATAGCGCTTACGCCTTTTTCGCTTGAGAAGTGGTCTTTTTCTTTGTGGTTGATTTCGCAGTTTTTTTGGTGCCTGATTTAGCTTTACTTCCTGTTGTTTTGCCCTTTGCTGCCTTTGCAGCTTTGGCTTCCTTTGCGGTAGCCTTCTTTTCTTCTGCCTCTTTTTTTGCAGGGCAGTTGAAATTAGGACAAAGTTTCCAAGGACCACGATTGGTGGTAACAATCACCATTGGCGCACCGCAGCTTTCGCAAACCTCTTCAGTAGCGGTTAGTGCACCATACTGAGGAAGCGGATAGCCCGTGCCGCATTCGTCGTAGTTTTCGCACCTGATAAAACGCTTCAAGGTACGCGGATTTTTACGCGCAATAAGCTTAGCGTGCTTACCCTCAGCCGCACACGTTGGACACTCGCCCACTACCAAATCAGGCTCTTTGTTGGTTTCGCATTCAGGATCAATGCACAAAATACGCGGCTTTGATCTAAATGCCGTTACCTTAATTTGAGGCATACCGCATACAGGGCATTTTTCTTCCACGGCTTCGATTTTGCCTTTAGGAAGAGGATAGGTAACATCACAATCAGGCCAACCTGAACACCCGATAAACATCGATCGAGTTTTTTGCGAAGTACGTAGCTGCAAATCTTTACCGCATTTAGGACAAGGACCCACATAAGCATCTGCTGCTACCGCATCAGCCAGTGCATCTTTTACCTCTTCAGAATGAGGAAGCAATCCTGCCAGCTGCTCGGAAAGCAGATTACGTGAATTCATAACCACTTCGCCCTTGGTCTTTTCACCAACAGCAATGTTGTCCATTTCTTCTTCAAGTTCAGCGGTCATTTCTGGATGCGTAATATGAGGAGCAAACTTATCAAGCGCATCACATACTGCCATACCCAACTGAGAAGGTTCGATAGGGTCATTTTGGATGTACTTTACGGTGTACAAACGCTCAATAATGGAATGACGAGTTGATTTAGTGCCTAACCCTAGTTTTTCCATTTCTTGAATGAGCTTACCCTGCGAATAACGAGCAGGTGGCTCGGTTTGTTTCTTAGTACAGGTAGCGCCACCAAATACCACTTCTTGCCCTTCGGTCAAAACAGGAAGCTGCTCGTCTTTCTTAAGACCATAAGGATAAATGGCGCGGAATCCCGCCTTTACCAAAACATCGCCTTTTGCAACAAAAGGCTCTCCCTGAACATCGAGGGTTACCTTCGTACCTTCAACCACCGCCGCATCAGACAACGTTGCCATAAAGCGACGTGCAATAAGGTTGTAGAGTTTGTATTCGGCAGGTGCTAAATCATCGGGAGTCGCACTTGCTGTTGGATAAATTGGTGGATGGTCGGTAGTTTCTTTTTTGCCGCGGGTTGCCTTGAGCGTTCCCTTTTTAAGGAGCTCTTCGCAATAAGGCTTATAAGCGGGATTACCCATTATCTTTCGCAAGGTATCCGCCAGATCAAGAGAAGAAGGATATACCGTATTATCAACACGCGGATAACTGATATAGCCATCCATATAAAGGCTCTCAGCAATACGCATGGTACGTGCAGGAGATAAACCTTCCGCTGATGCTGCCGCCATTAAAGAGGTGGTATTAAAAGGCACAGGAGGAGCAACGGTGCGCTTGCGCTTCGTAATCTCCGCCACGCGGGCATGGGTTGCGCCTTCAATATGACTCATAACGGCCGAAGCAGCTTCTTCTGATTTAAAACGCGCCGTAGCATGAGGAGCGCTAAACTTTTCAGGATCTTCGCCAAAATCAGCTTTGATTACCCAGTAGTCTTCAGGAACAAAGGCCAGACGTTCACGCTCACGCGCAACAATCAAGGCCAACGTTGGCGTTTGAACACGACCAGAAGAGCGAACATTGCCATATCCTGCAAACTTCACCAAGGTAAGATAACGCGTAAGCACCGCACCCCAAATAAGGTCGATATCTTGACGGGAGGCGCCAGCACTTGCCAGATTAGTATCAAGCGTAACCAAATTATTGAAAGCGTGGGTTATCTCTTCTTTGGTAAACGCTGAATAACGAGCACGCGAAACAGGTGCACTAGTATTTACCTCCTGAATACACGAAAGTGCATCGGAGCCAATGAGTTCACCTTCACGGTCAAAGTCTGTCGCAATAATGATTGAGTCCGCTTTTTTAGCAAGATTTTTAAGCGAACGAATAATGTCTTTTTCCTTGGGGCGTTTTTCGATAGGGGCATACACCAAATAAGGCAGGGCCTCCATTTTCCATGCCTTAAGCTCTACCCCATCTTCGGTAAAAGGCTTTTTCTTTTTGAAAGGCGGGTGAGCAAGCGATTTAGGAATATCGGCATCCATCACTTCGCCATCAGCATTAACGCCCTTCCAGCCTCCACGCTTTTTGTATATCAGCGCCGTAGCGAAGTCTGGCTCTAAGATGTGGCCACGCAGACCAATGGTTACCCATTCTTCCCCATCTACCGTAAAGCGATAAATGGGCGTTGAATATACTTTGTCTGCTTTTGGTTTGGTTGCACCCAATAAATCTGCAATTTTTTGAGCCGCGTCATTTTTCTCGGTAACTACCAGCTTCACGCGGTTCCTCCTTTTCGTTCACACGGTTTAACCCCGATCTCGTTTTATTTACGTGTGCGGGGATTGACAAACAGGTCCACGACATTTTGCCGCAGTACGGTACAGCATACACGAATTTATGCGTAGAGCTCATTATTTTTCATTTTCCAAAACCAACTTCATAGCAGCTATAGCACATTCAAGCATGGAATCATCGGGCTCATTCGTGGTGAGACGTTGCATTTGCATACCAGGCCACAGCACTACTTGCACCACAGGATTTTCAGGATGAGAACCTGCCCATTTTACGGTTATTTCATAAGAAAGACCTGCAATAACAGGAAGAAATACAATGCGCACTACAATGAGTAAGATAAACGCAGTAGGTCCCGTTATACCCAGTGTCGCCAAAAGTCCATCGAGCGGAATTACGGTATACACCACAATAGCGATAAGCATAACCATAATAAGAAATGCAGTCCCGCACCGAACATGAAGCCTGGGGAATTGTCGTGCGTTTTCAGGCGTTAATTCAAGTCCATGTTCGTAACAGTGAATAGTTTTATGCTCGGCGCCATGATAAGAAAACATGCGCTTTATATCCGACATACGCCCTATGAGCCATACATAGAAAATAAAGATCGCAACACGAAGTATGCCATCAACTATATTCCAGAGCAGTGGATCTTGTTCGTATTCCCCTACCAATACATTTGAAACCACTGCAGGCAAAAGAATAAAAAGCGCCACTGCCAACACAACGCCTAACACCATAGCAAGCGTCATTTCTGCTTTGCTTAGAAGACCCTCATCACTAGCATCCTCGTCATCGGCGCTCATCCTTGGACGTTCATCGAAGCTGTCTTCGTCATGGATTTTTATCCCCAGATGTTCGTCACAGCTATTTCCATCGCTCGATTTAGTCCCTGAATGCTCGTTAAGATCATCTTCATCGTCGAATGCTTTATTTGCTGCAATTTCGAGAGCCTTAAAGCCAAGCGCCAAGGAATCTACTAAAGCAACGCAACCACGCACGAGCGGCCACGATAACCAAGCGGGCCGATTTCCCTTTTTAGAAAGCGGGTACTCTTGCGCAAAAAGCGCGCCATCAGCTTGGCGCACGCCTACTGCCCAGCAGTTTTTTCCTCGCATCATGACGCCTTCAATAAGCGCCTGACCACCAATATGAGTTTTACAGGCTCCGTCTTCATGAAACGCACGTGCCACATCGCTGCGAGAAGAATCAGGTTCTTTGTCAGCACTTGCCGTATCGGATACAGCGAAAGAAGCGCCTCTAAAGAGGCGCTTCGGATCTGCTTGCATACAGCATGGTGCCGACTGCATTCCGTTGATATAGTAGTCGTGCTTCAAGCTTAGTCGCGCACCACCTTAGGGTACGGATTGCCGCACGTCATCTTACCTTCAGGACAATTTCCACGCACGCAAGGAGCACCTGCATCCATAAAAATATAAGGAGCGGTGGGCTTTACTAATTCAAGCATCTTATGGGCCAATTCTCGAATTTCCCATTGCGCACGATTGCAACAACGCAAGCTAAAGAAGTGAAGAAGCTCGCGAATATTCATAGTAATAACGATTTTGGTTTCTGCCGCATTAGGCAAAAGATAACGAGCATCCTCGGCAGGAATCCCCATATCTAAAAGCTTTTGATAACCTTCGATTACCGCTTCGATCGCTTCGTCAAATACCGCTTGAGCCTCTTTGTTTTCTTCTACCGTATGAGGTGTAACCGTTTCAACACCCTTGGTGAACTTTACATAGCGTTGAGACTGCTGATTAAAGCTTGCGAGGCGATGTCGAACTAACTGATGAGTAAGTGCACGAGAAACCCCATCGACTGCAAAGGTATAACTTACATGTTCAAGAGTGGAAAAATGCCCTGATTTCATGATGGTGGAAAGTACGCTTTGTACTCGCTCGGGCGGCATAGTTTCTATAAGCTCTTTTGCCCCAACAGGCGCATAACAAAGGCGCGCCGCCGTAGCAACAGCTCGTTCAGGGTTTTCAGGGTATTGCAAAAGCTCCACATTCATAAAAGGGCTCCTTATCTTTTGCACGTGGCGTTATATCAATTACAGCTCAATGCGTTCAAACAGTTCACGTCCAACTCCACATACTGGACAGGTGAAATCGTCGGGCAATTCGTCAACATATTCAATATGTCCACAAATCTTACAACGCCAAGCAATTTTTGGTTTTGACTCGCCCGCAGAAGCGGCATCTGCACCAGTATCATCGCCTCCATTGTAGCTTGATGCCTTAGGAGGAGTTTTGCCGCCTTTTACCTGATGATAATAGGCATACGTCATAGGACTATCCCCTGCAATAGGGGCGGCATCTACCACTTCGCCAATGAAAAGAAAATGACTACCCAAATCAAGTTGTTGGGTTACGTTTACCGAGAAATGAGCACAAGAGGACTGCGTCACATATTCGATACCCTGTTCAGATACTGCGGTTTCGAATTCACTAAACTTATCGGTATCAACGCTTGAATGAAAACCAAACGTTCCAATAAGCTCCATCGAAGCAGATTCATTCATAACCGCAACTTCATAAGCGCCTGTTTCCTGAATACCTTGTGCGGTGTAGTTGTCCTTATTCACTGCAACACTTACCTGTGCAGGGCTTGAAGTTACTTGGGCAAAGGTATTAACCACGCAGCCAACTGGTTTGCCGTCTTTTTTGGAAGAAATAATATAAAGTCCGTAACTTAGATTACGAAACGCCTTAGTATCAATCATGAAATTCTCCTAACTCCGTTTTCTTCCATGCTACAAGAAAAGGCGCCCGCTTGCGCGGACGCCTCTCTGAATAACCCAAAAAAGTTGAGTAACTGTAAGAACTGAACTATTCAGCAGCAGTTTCAGTAGCCTCAGTTGCAGCTTCAGTTGCTTCTTCAGCAGCAGCCTCTGCAGCTTCTTCGGTTGCCTCTTCTGCAGTTGCTTCAGCAGCCTCTGCAGCCTTAGCAGCTTCAGCTTCAGCCTTCTTTGCATATTCTGCAGCACGAGCAGCCTTAGCAGCAGCCTTTGCTTCACGCTCTGCCTTCTTAGCTGCTTCTGCTTCAGCAGCCTTAGCAGCCTTAGCAGCCTTCTTTTCTGCTTCGCGAGCAGCAACTGCCTCAGTTGCAGAGCCGAACTTGTTAGCAAAGCGCTGTACGCGTCCACCAGAGTCGATCAGCTTCTGAGTGCCAGTGAAGAATGGATGGCAAGCATTGCAGATGTCAACACGAATTTCAGACTTAGTAGAACGAGTCTGGAAGGTGTTGCCGCAGGTGCACGTTACGGTGCAGTCAACGTATTCGGGATGGATATCTTTTTTCATTGGTTCTCCTTCGTATGCCTTGGTTTCCGACCAAGGCGAGACAAGCTTTGTTATTGTAGCACGCTATTGTCTTCATGCAAGATTTTTACTTACCGGTTCTCGTGCGAATTCACAGTTGCTCTATATTTGTTGGCTATTCAAGATAAGAGCCGCTTAAAACAAGCGGCTCTCTTATACTTCTTTTACGCTTTAACCAAGCTCAAATAGCTCTTCTACTCCCTACTTTTTTATCTGTGAAGGATGAAACTTGAAGAAGTCGGTGCGCGGAGGCAGTTCGCGAACGCGATGGCGGCCATCGTCAAGTTCGTTAGCGTTGCAAAGTTCTTCCATGCTATCAAAGTCGTAATTCCAGCTGAAGAATTCATCAAATTCAAAATTTAGATAATCGCAAATTCGCTCAGTGCCTTTTGGTACTACAGGATGCATCAAAAGCGTAGAGATACGCAGCAGATAAAACGAATCAATCAGCACCTGACGACGCAACTGATTGCGCTCGTCATTGGACAATTCTTCATTTTCCGCGCTGCGAATACCACTCGACCAGTATTTGTTGGCATAGCGAATAAATTCATCCATCAATGCCATGACCGAATGCAAGTCCACGCGATACATGCAGTCTTCATATTTAAGCATGGTTTTCTTTGCTTGCCTTAGCACCTCTGTCGAAACAGAGCCGAGAGGCATATAGCCGTCAAAGTTCTTTTGCGCTTCATAAAAACAGCTTCTTGCCAAGCGGTTAAACACCTTGGTAAGTAAAGCGCCTTCCTTTAAGGCAGGATCGGCCACGCGGGGATCTTCGCGCTTTACAGGATCAGGATCAAAGACTTTCGGTTTGAAACCAACCGAGCGCTGATCAAGTGCGAGCGCCAAGAAATGCGCACGTAACTGCTCTGCAGTGTAGTAGTTCAAAAGCTCATCAGCTGTGGGTGGCTTTATTTCACTTGAAGAAGAAGCTTTCTTGTCACCAAACAAAATATGGTGGTTTGCAATAAGCTTGGTCTGCTGCAATTCACCCTGCAAAGCATTTGCCTGTGGGTGTTCAGAATGCTGCATTGCGGCAAACAGAGCAGGCTGTGCAACGCCGTAGAAATACAAATTGTCTTGGCCGATAAACTGATACACGCAAGATTCTTTATCGCACCAAAAACTACGCCATTCCGTGCGAGCTAATCCGCGATCATCGTTGCGTGCCATAGTAAAGGAAATAGGTGCCCACAGACTTTCTGGCCAGCACCATGCCGTCAAACCTTCTGCACCTTCAATAACAGGAACAGGAACACCCCACTCCACATTGCCAGAAATACGGAAAGGTACCAACGCCTTACCCGTGCGGAAGCGAATGCCCGCATCAGTTAACACGGTACGCGCCGTATCGCGATCGGCGATATTTTTGAATTCTATTTCAAAACTCTGCTTGCCTTTTTCTGCATCACGATATACATGTTCAGGCAGCTTATCCGCAATTTCTTTATAGGCATCAAAGAGTTCCACCTTGATGTAAATAATCGGTGGCACGAGGAATTCTTTAACGGTTTTAGTAACCACAGGACGAATTTGTGGATCGTCTTCCATTTCTTGCACATAATCGCGCACGATATTCGCAAAACCTGGCAAATCGAAATACCAGTTCTTTACTTCACGCATCTCAGGCACCGTACCCGAAACTGAAGAAATGGGCTTGATCAAATCAACAGGATCATACTGATGGCCCAAATCACACTCATCTGCATAAGCTTTTTCGCTTTTACAACCCTGCACTGGGCAGTGACCTACTACCTGACGACCATTCAAGAACATGTCTTCTTTGGTGTCATAGAACTGCAAGGTGCTTTCCAGGTGCAGATAGCCCTTGTCGTAGAGACGCTGCACAAATTCGTTAGTCACGCTGCGATGAACTTCTCCACAATGACCAAGGCCGCTACCTTCGTATACATCCAAACTGATATCGTAAGCATCTAACGTGGCTTTTTGAGCATCATGATTTCGAGAAACATAATCTTCGATACTGCCCTCAAACGTGCCTGCTTCAACTTCTTTGCGATATCCCTCTTCAATAGGGGAACCAAAGCAGTCAGTACCAGAAACAAACACTACATTTTCTTTTCCGATACGATCACGTAAAAAACGTGCGTAACAGTCTGCAGGAACAAAAACACCACCTACATGACCAAAATGAAGCGCCTTATTGCCATAAGGCATACCCGCAGTTACCACCGCACGTTTAGGCCATACAATAGGAGGCATATCCTTAGATTTTGAAGCTTTGTTTTCCGCCATCTTATCCGCCATCGTTGTTTAATCCGCCTTATCTTTATAAGATCTCTATCTGCGCAAGAAACCGTTTAGTACAACTCTTACGAAGGTGATAGAGCCCTTTTCTTTATGAAAACGCAAACACTACTGCTTTACAGAGCCATCGGCTTCAAGCTGCTTGAGAGCCTGGGCAAGCTCTTGGGTGGTTTGCGTATCAGATTCTGACATTAAATCTAACAAAAGATCCAGATCATCAGAAGAGGAGGTATCAAGCGTAACGGTTTCTCTTGTTGAACTGCCCGCAAGCTCCGCGGCTTTCGCAACTGCATCTTCCAATGTTCCGATCTCGTCAGCCAAACCATTATCAACAGCATCGATACCGGTAAAGGTAAGACCCGTAGCGAGTGGCTTGACCTCCTCCACCTTCATGTCCCTACCCTGAGCGACATTTTCAATAAAGGTTTCGTTAATTTGATCTACTTGCGCCTGATAATAAGCACGTTCTTCTTCGGTCAAAGCACGATTACCGTAGGTGGAATCCTTGCTGCTCGAAGAGGTAATGTCTTCAGTAGTTATACCCAACATTTCCATAAGACCCGAATAATCCATAAACTGCATCGCAGTACCAATAGCACCAATTGCGGTCGTCTTACCTACATAGATACAATCCGCTTGGCTAGATATTTCATACGCTGCACTTGCGTTAGTTGCCGCACTAGAAACAACAACAGGTTTACCCGTAGTTTCTTTGAATTCACGCACATATTCAGTCATTTCTTCGCCAGCAGTAGCAACGCCACCACCCGAGTTCACGCGAAGAACAACCGCTTTGATGTAATTATTTTCGGCAGCAATATCCAGCTGAGATTTAAGCCCTTCAGGACTGCACGTTGTGCCATCGTATTGGATCGTGCCATTAAGGTTAATTACCGCTACCGCATCGTTTACCAACAGATCGGCATCATTTTGCGAATAAGATCCCGCAGAAGAAAATGCATTCGAACAAGACCACATGCCAAACATGGTGACCACACACAATGCGACCACAATAACAATGCCCACTATCCAACCACGTGATTTTTGCTTCGGCGCAGAGGCATTCCATCCATTAGAAGGCGCATACGCATAGGGGGCTGGGCCAAAATTAGGATTAGGAGCCGCTCCAAAACCAGAATTAGGAGCGCTTGCGTAATCAGAATAAGGAACACCATATCCTGAAGAAGTCCCATTTGGCGAATAACCATATTCGTTTGTCTGCAGGTTTGGATCATAGCTGTATGCATTTCCCTGCGGAGCAGAATAACCCTGTGGCTCCTGCGGTTTTTGAGGACCCTGATTATCTGACTGTGGGGTTCCTTTTGGCTCTTGCGGTTCTTGAGACATCCTGCTCTCCTCACAAGGGTAGTGTTGTCTTCTTCAATACAGAACCTCGTCTTACGACGAGGTTCGCTAATCTTTGTTATTTCATTATAGGAAAATATCCAAGCAACACGCCTGAGCTCATAGTACATTCAAAACTTATCGCGTTCCTGTACTACGTTCTTTAAAATTCGATATTTCCTTCTTCGAAGTGATGACCCTGGGCTTTCTTAGCAGCACGAATCAAGAATTCTTGATTGTTATTGGTTTGCTGCAACGATTTAACCAACGACTCCATAGCACGTTCTGTATTGTTGCGATTTGCCAAAATACGACGAACCGCCCAGATCAATGGTGCCTCTTGTGGATCTAAAAGCAAATCTTCTCGACGCGTACCAGAAGCAACAGGATCGATAGCAGGGAAAATACGCCTGTCAGCAAGCTGACGGTCCAGCTTAACTTCCATATTGCCCGTACCCTTGAATTCTTCAAAGATAACTTCATCCATCTTGGAGCCAGTTTCAATCAGGGCTGATGCCAGGATAGTAAGACTGCCGCCCCCTTCAATATTTCGAGCAGCACCTAAGAACTTCTTAGGAGGATACAGCGCCGTAGAATCCACACCGCCCGACAAGATACGTCCCGAAGCGGGCTGAGCCAAGTTGTACGCACGAGCAAGACGCGTCAGAGAGTCAAGTAGGATAACAACGTCTTGGCCATTTTCTACTAAACGCTTTGCACGCTCGATTACCAACTCAGAAACTGCAATATGGTTTTCACTTGGCATATCAAAGGTAGAAGAAATTACCTCGCCATGGATAGAACGTTCCATATCGGTTACTTCTTCTGGACGTTCATCAACGAGCAAGCACATCAAATGAACTTCAGGATTATTTGCGGCAATTGAAGCAGCAATATCTTTCAGGATGGTGGTTTTACCTGCCTTAGGAGGAGAAACGATCAAACCACGCTGACCCTTACCAATAGGAGCACATAAATCAATTACGCGTGCCGTAATGGTAGATTTTCCATGCTCGAGAACCAAACGCTCATCAGGAAAAACAGGAGTTAGATCGGCAAAGCGAACACGTCTTCCCAAATCTTCAAGGGCAATACCATTCACTGTATCAACACGCTGAAGAGCTGCATATTTTTCGTTTGGGCGAGCAGGACGCGTTTGTCCTGTAATGTAGTCACCCTTGCGAAGGCCATTGCGACGAATGGTTGCCATACCTACATAAACATCCTCTTCACTTGGCAAGTAACCATGAGTACGCAAGAAACCATATCCATCAGAGAGCACATCTAAGATACCTGCGGTTTCCATAAAGCCTTCAGCTTTAATGCTTGCCGCAAATACCGCCTCTACCAATTCGGCTTTTTTAAGACCCTTATGATCTACCTCAAGCTCTTCAGCACGTGCGCGCAATTCAGCAACTTTGAGCTTTGCAAGATCTTCTTTGGAAGTCTGAGGAACAACTGGTTCACGCCTATTTTGCTGATGGGCACGGCGGGAACGGAAATGACCACCTTTTTGCTGAGAAGAATTCTTTTGGTGGTTGTTTTTCGTATAGCTACGCTGTTTACGCGATCCACTACGAGCTTGAAAACGATCTTCGCGCTTATCATCACTCTCATGCGATTCGCCATCGCTTGTCTCAGGGTCATGCGCGTCTTCGCTGGCTTTATCGCTCGGCTTTTCGCTTTCCACCGATCCTTCTTGGGAAGTACCTGCTCCCGCATCCACAACCGCTTCTGCCTCTTTAGCAGCATGATCAGCTTCAGCTTTTTCCGTAGCACCTTCAACAGCTTGTACAGACAAATCGGACACTACCTCTTCTGAAGCCTTTTTACGAGATACTCTTCTTCTCCTTACAGGCTTTTCATCGGTACTGGATTGCTCTGTAGACTGTTCTGGATTTTCGCTCGCTTTTGATACTGAAGATGTGTTTGCTTGATCGGAGGTTTCCGCTGCAGAATTGCTTGATACGGATTCGCTTTTCTCTTCAGCCTTTTTACTTGAGGTTTTACGAGAGCGTGTAGCTCTTTTCTTTTTTGGTTCTTCCTGAGACTCTGAATCTTCCGAAACCCCAGCAGTTTGTGGGGTTTCGGATGTAGCACTTTCACTTTTTTTCGTCGTACGACGACGATAGGTGCGTTTTGGCTTTACTTCTTCCGTTACAGGTTCTTCAACTACGGAATCACTCATGCGTTTTGAACTTTCTCCCAATCCTTAAGGAATGCATCCAATCCACGATCTGTCAGTGGATGTTCAACACACTTTTTCAATACATTAAAGGGAACCGTTGCAATATCGGCGCCCATAAGTGCTGCCTGAGCAACATGATTTGCACTGCGAATGGAGGCAGCAATAACTTCAATCTGTTCACCATTTACGGTGTTTTCAGAAAAATCGTAATTGTTCAATGCGGTAACGATATTAGCTACCTGATCTAAACCGTCTTCGGAAATATCATCGAAGCGGCCAATAAAAGGACTTACATAACGAGCACCAGCGCGAGCAGCCATAATAGCTTGCGGAACCGTGAAGCACAGCGTCATGTTAACAGGAATGCCTTCAGAGGCAAGTACCTTAGTAGCAGCTAAGCCTTCGATCATAGTAGGTACTTTTACAACAACATTAGGAGCGATTGCTGCAAGCTCACGACCGTCTTTAATAATTTCGTCGCGAGTCATAGCAACAGATTCAGCAGAAACAGGACCGTCTACGATCTCACAAATACGTGCAATGTGATTGTGAAAATCTGCTAATTTACCGCCAATGCGTGAATACAACGTAGGATTGGTGGTAACACCAGCAAGCGCGCCCCAACTTGCCGCCTCTTTGATCTCGTCGAGATCGGCGGTATCGAGAAAGAATTTCACGAGAGTCCTCCTAGATCAGACTTCAACACACAGCTGGCCCATACACACTTTCACACGGGCACCCATTGAAACAGCTGTTGTAAAAGGGGGATTGAATAAGACAAACCTATAGTACTCAAAGAGATTCGCGTTCGCAAGCATAGAAAAATGCAATCTCTTTTTTATAGCCAGATAATTCGTTAGGCGTTTCCAAAATACAGGGCAGTCCCTTTAGTTTTGGATGAAGCACTACTCGAACTAAAGCATCTGAGCCTATTTCACCTTCACCAATTCGTGCATGACGGTCTTTACGAGAACCTCTTGGATTAAGCGAATCGTTAATGTGAAGAGCGCGAAGTTTTTCTAACCCTAATACCGCATCAAATTCTTCTAGGACTCCCTCTAAATCATTGACGATATCGTATCCCGCATCCCAAACATGACAGGTATCGAGACAGATACCCACCTTATCTTTCAGATCAACCTTTTCGATAATGGAAGCGAGCTCCTCAAAAGAAGATCCTACTTCGCTTCCCTTGCCTGCCATCGTTTCAAGCAAAAGTGTCGTAGTTTGATCTTGTTTAAGTACCGCATTAAGCACTTCTGCAATCTGTTCAATACCCACCTGAATTCCTTGACCTACATGCGATCCAGGATGGATATTAAAGAGCTGATGCGGCGTGTATTCCATTCGTCGCAGATCTTCTTCTAACGCTTGAAAAGCAAACGCACGCACGTGTTGTTTTGCCGAACAGGGATTAACGGTGTATGAACCATGCGCTACGATACGCGTAATTTTCGCTTCTTCGGCAGCACGAGCAAATGATTCAATATCTGCTTGATCAATTGCTTTTGCTTTACCACCACGAGGATTACGGGTAAAGAAGGCAAAGGTATGAGCACCTATCGATTGGGCTGTTTTCGCCATCGCGGTATACCCATTTGCCGAAGAAAGATGACAACCCATAACAATAGAAGGATTGGCCGAAGATACTACTAACTGTTCTGAATTTTCTCTACCCACCGATTAGCTCTTCTCTTATCTCGTTTTACCCGTTTATCGCTTTCGTTCATCCAATAATTCACGCGCGTGGCCAAGTGAGGTCTCATTGACTTCGCCAGAAAGCATGCGCGCAATTTCCTGAACACGATCATCACCAGATATACGGGTCAAAGAGGTCTCTGGCATATCTTCGTTGCTCTTCGTTACCAGATAATGAGCATCGCCACACACTGCTACCTGTGGCAGGTGCGTAACAACAATAACCTGATGAGTATCTGCTAAATCGCGAAGAACATCAGCCAAAGACCGAGCCGTTGAGCCACCAACGCCCGCATCTATTTCATCGAAAACAAGGGTGTCTACCTTGTCGTTTTCCCCTAACACTACTTTAAGCGCAAGCATAATGCGACTCATTTCGCCACCAGAAGCAATTTTTTGCAAGCGCTGAGGTTTCATAGCTTCGCCTGCTGCATACATAAGCTCACAGGTATGAGGACCCCATGAATCCCATTGATCACGGGGAAGAGAAACCAGGTCTGCCTCGAGTTTTGCTGAACCCATTTCGAGTCGCGCCATCTGTTTTTGCACTTCATCCAAAAATTGCGGAATCGCCGCTTTGCGCGCTTTCTCCAAATCGCGTGCTGCAGCCTGAAGCTCATCTTCTGCAGCAGCACGCCTCTTGCGCGCTTGCGCAATAAGTTCGTCGCGACCCTCATATTCAGCAAGCTTAGCTTCTGATTCTTCTCGTAGAGCAAATACATCTTCCATACGAGGACCAAAACCGCGCATTAAACCCTGTAGAGATGCCATTCGTGTTTGCGCTTCTTCAAGTTCTTCTCCTGAAAATTCCACCTGATCACGATAGGTAGCCATGCTTCTTGCAACATCTTCTAAGGCAAAATATGCTTCTCGAACCGTGTTGCTCTGCTCTTCTACTCCCCCGTCTACCGCCACAATACGATCAAGCGAAGACAGGGCGCTTTCAAGCTTTTCTAAAACACCCTCAGAAGTACTCAGAAGCGTTTGAACCTGGGCTGCTTCCATCCGCAACATTTCTGCATGTTCCAAACGCGGAAGTTGTGTTTGTAAGTCTTCGTATTCACCAGGCTGGGGATCTATCGCCACTATTTGATCCAAGGCAAAACGAGCACGATCAAGCTCGACGCTATCTGCTGATTCCAATTCGATCAATCTATTAAGCTCTGCCTGAGCTTCGTTAACAAGAGCAAAGCTTGTTTGATATTTCTCTAAAAACGGAAGCACCGTATCGCCCGCCCACGCATCAAGCAGCTGTCGCTGATACCCTGGAGAAAGCAAATGCTGATGCTCGTGTTGTCCGCACAGATCTACATGACTGCCAATTCGCATTGCCAGTTCTTTAACCGAAGCCAAAGAGCCATCAATACTTACCCGCGATCTGCCTTGCACACCAACACGACGAGCAGCAACTACCCCTTCTTCTTCGCCTTCGAAAAAGAAACGTCCTTCAATGTTTAGCTCCTCTGCTCCTTCACGCACCAAACCAGCATCAGAACGTTCCCCAATGAGCAGCTTGAGCGCATTGAGCAGTGCTGTTTTGCCCGTACCTGTTTCGCCCGTTATTACCGTAAGCGACTCGTGCGGAGCAAACTGTGCTTCATGAATAAGTGCGACATCACGAATATGAATTTCATCAATCATGAAAATTCCCTTACCAACAATTGTGCGATAGTGGTGTGCTTGTTTGATTCTACGACAGAAAACCTTACAGAAATACAAAAGAACACTCAAATGCAAAGCTTATGTATAAGCAGGCATGATTTATACTATAAGTTCACGCGAGGGGAAAGGGGATTTTGTGTCTTTAGATAATTCACTACATACAACCGCCTATCCCCTACTTTCCAAAATTCCCCAACCCGTAACTCGCATTATTTCTTGCCTTGAAGAAGCGGGATTTGAAGCGTGGATTGTAGGTGGTTTCGTACGCGATGCTCTTAGAAACGTCACCCCCCATGATGCTGATATCGCTACCAATGCCCGCTGGGAAACCGTAGCTGAACTTGCACGCTATCAGGGATGCGCCGTATACGAAACTGGCATCAAGCATGGCACGGTTACCGTAGTATGCGATAACTATCCCCTAGAAATAACCACTTTTAGAAGCGAAGCGCCCTACAAAGATCACCGCCACCCTAGCGCGGTAACCTTTGTTTCGTCCATTACCGAAGACCTCGCCCGCCGCGATTTCACTATAAATGCCATGGCATTTCACCCTGAACGTGGATTGGTGGATCCGTATAACGGACAAAAAGATTTGCAGGATCGCATTATTCGCTGCGTGGGAAGCCCCCTTCAGCGTTTTGAGGAGGATGCCCTGCGTATCGTGCGTGCCTTGAGGTTTGCATCGCAGCTTTCCTTTTCGCTTGCTATCGATACCGAAAACGCTCTTTTCGAAAAGGCTCCCACTTTAACGCAAGTTGCAGGAGAACGCTTATCGGTCGAATTAGAAGGGATGCTTTGCGGAAAAAATATTCGCAAAGTGCTTGTCACCTACGCTGAGGTGCTCAGCCCCATTCTTCCCCAACTTCGCAAAATGAAAGGGTTTGACCAGCATAATCGTTGGCATATTTATGACGTTTTAGAACATACCGCCTGCGTTGTGGAAAACACGCCAGCTAAGCCTTTGGTTCGCTGGGCAGCTCTTTTTCATGATGCTGGCAAACCAGATACCTTTTTCCGTGACAAAAACGGCATTGGGCACATGCCAGGACACCCTCTTGCAAGCATCGATCATCTTCGTGAAGCCGCAAAACGTTTCCATTTCAGTCGAAAGAAGCTTCACGATCTTGAACTTCTTGTCCGCTATCACGATGATCACCCAAAGCCGACCCGTAAAGATGTATGCATACTCTTTGGCAAGCTGGAAGAAAACGACGAACTCTTTCATGTCATGTGCGATTTAATGCGCGCCGATGCGCTTGGTCAAGCACCCTTTAGCCATAAGCGTGTTAACACCATCAACGAAGTTGAGCAGATCTTTAATGGCATGCGCGACGAAGGCGCCTGTCTCTCAGCACATGATCTGCCTATTACGGGAAAAGACCTTATTGATTTGGGGGTTCCAGCAGGTCCTCAAGTTGGCTTATTGCTCAATGAAGTTTTTGCCGCTGTTGCCAACGAAAAGATTGAGGCAGAACGCAACGCGCTTCTTACCTATGCACAAAAACTTATCCGTTAGTGCCGTATGCCCACATATGATTAACCGGCCCTGATCCCTCGCCTAAATCGAGATCATGAATAAGCGCACCTGTTAAATAACGTTTTGCACGAGCTACCGCTTCTGCTAGAGGAAGACCTTTTGCTAAATAGGCAGCAATAGCAGATGAGAGCGTGCATCCCGTTCCGTGGGTATTGTTTGTTTTCACGCGAGAAGCGCGGAACCATTCCGTGTCGTCTTCACTCATGACCAAAACATCATCGGCACATGTTTGAAGATGGCCCCCCTTGACCAGTACCGCCTTGGCACCGCGATTACAAAGAACAACTCCCGCCGCAACCATATCATCTTCTGTTTCAATCGGCACGCCAGAAAGCGCTTGCGCTTCTGGAATATTAGGAGTTATTACCTCAGCTAGTGGAATCAATTCTTTCTTTAGCGCAGCTACTGCTCCATCTTCTGAAAGAGACGCACCAGAAGTGGCTACCATTACAGGATCGAGCACTACGTGTTCTGCTTGCCAGCCTCGAAGCGCACGTGCCACGGCACAAACGGATTCCTCGTTGGGCAACATGCCAATCTTTACTGCATCGGGACGAATATCTGAAAACACGCTTTCTATCTGTTGAGATATGAATTCAGGGGGTGTAGGTAGCACCCCCTGAACACCTTGAGTATTCTGAGCAGTCAACGCAGTAATTACCGTTTCAGCATAAACGCCCAGCGCAGTCATTGCTTTAATATCTGCTTGAATTCCAGCTCCACCACTCGAATCAGAGCCCGCAATACTTAATACGCAAGGAATCATCGTGCACTCGCTTTCGGATGAATTATTACTCTGTTGGATTATTATCTTGAGGCTTATTATCTCGCGAAGTGTCCAATTCGTCACCAAGATCAATTACCAATCCATCCATGATGGTATTAACCGTTCGAACCGCACACATCTTTCCGCACATCGTACAGGTTCCCTCATTTGAAGGAGGAGCGCTTTCGAAATATTCCCGTGGCTTAACAGGATCAATAGCGAGAGAAAACATCTCTTCCCAGTCTACCCTTCTGCGAGCATCACTCATGCGATTATCCACATCGCGTGCATGAGGAATACCCTTTGCAATATCTGCCGCATGAGCTGCAATTTTAGTTGCCACCAAACCTTCACGCACATCGTTAGCATCAGGTAGGCGTAGGTGCTCAGCAGGCGTTACGTAGCACAGGAAATCTGCCCCGCTTGATGCCGCAACAGCACCACCAATAGCAGCCGTAATATGATCATAACCAGGCGCAATATCGGTCACCAAAGGACCTAATACATAAAATGGCGCATTGTGGCACAATCGCTTTTCCATCTTCATATTGGCCGCAATTTCATCAAGTGCCATATGGCCAGGACCCTCAACCATAACCTGAACCCCAGCATCCCAAGCGCGCTTGGTTAGTTTTCCAATTTCTATCAACTCAGCAATCTGGCCAGCATCGCTTGCGTCATAGGTGCACCCAGGTCGCATTGCATCACCAATACTGATAGTGACGTCATACTCATGCAGAATTTCAAGAACTTCGTCATAGTGTTCATAGAAAGGATTTTCGTTTCCTGTTGCTTCCATCCAAGCAAAAATAAGAGATCCACCACGCGAAACAATGTTCATCAATCGGCCTGTTTCTTTAAATGACTCAATAACACGGCGATTCATGCCTGCGTGTACGGTGACGAAATCGACACCATCTTCAGCATGAGCGCGAATTACGTCTAGAAAATCTTGTGCCGTAATACCAATAAGAGGCTTTTCCAAATACCCAATAGCATCGTACATAGGAACCGTTCCAATCATAGCTGGAGACATCGCTAAAAGTTTGCGACGAAATTCCCGCGTTTTGCCATGATTGCTTAGGTCCATAATGCCCTCGGCACCCAATTCGATAGCAACCCGTGCTTTTTCAAGTTCCATCTCTTCGTCCATTAAGTCACCTGAAATACCCAGATTGACATTAACTTTGGTACGAAGACCTTCGCCAACACCCTCAGGATCAAGAGTAGTATGGTTAATATTTGCCGGAATAGCTATGCGGCCCGCCGCTACTGCATCACGAATTTCTTCGGGGGTTTTATATTCTTTGGCAGCAACCGCTTTCATTTCGGGCGTACAAATGCCTGCGCGCGCTGCATCGATCTGCGTCATGAGTGACTCCCTTCGCTGGAATTATCCATATCAGGTTCATAGGGTCGAAGCTTCCGCTTCCTCTCAGCAAAAATAAGCTCCCCTTTATGTAATGTAGGTATTGTAGTGCCATTTTTAACAAAAGGATACGCACGTTTGCGAACGTGGCAAAAATGTTGCTTAGGGGGAAATATCTCACCACATTTATATCCCAAACATCAATCTTTTCTTTAGGTCGGTTAAATCAAATAATTGCGTAGACACTCTTACCCAAACAATATGACACTACTTCTGCAGACAATCATAATGGGCGCGAGAAAGCTCTTCTAAGGGAAACGTTACCCACAGCGATCCTTCCTCTAAAGAAATACGCGCAGGCTTTCCTTTCAGTTCGTTAGAAATCCCCCACAGAGCTCTATTCGTGCAGATAGCATCATCGAGCGTCCATTCAAGCCCTTCCTCTTTTACGCCAATTGCCGTATCGCTATGGGAAAGTACCGAACAAACACCACTTGCACCTTCAGAAAAGGAAAGAGACGAAAAAGGTCCTGGTGCTACCACAGGAGCAATTGCTTCATCTTCTCCAATTCCCCAAATGCAAACCCCTTGCTTGGCGGCTTGAATTAAAAGCTGCATGTTGCCAATAGTGTGGTCGAGCCTGCCAACAAAAGCATTGCAAACCACCAATTCATCATATCCGCAACGGATGGCATGATGAATTGCTAGATCCATATCGGTAAAATCTTTATGGGTGTCATATTGATATACGAAAGGATGATCAGGAGTAGCTCCAAGTGAATCAAAATCGCCAAACACCGCATCCACCACAAGAGAACGCTTCACTGCTTGAGCATATCCGCCATCAACGGCATACAGTGCATCAAAAGATTGTGTTTTCAGCACATAGTCAAGCCCCTCGCCTGTCGAAGGCGCTGCTCCCATCAATAAGCATCGCTTCATAATCACCCCTTTCCAACGCTACCCTCATACTAACCCATTATTCTGGGTAAGTTCCTTGCAGTCTGATACAATAGCTGCTCGGAGTGGGTCGGGCAATCGCGTGCTATGCATGAGGAAAGTCCGGGCTTCAAAAGGCAAGATGCCAGCTAACAGCTGGGCGGGGTGACCCGACGGATAGTGCCACAGAAAAGAAAACTCCCCCGCTGCCCTCAATGGTAAACTGGACATTCAGTTGCTATTGAAGGCAGCGGGAGAAAAGCTGAAACGGTGCGGTAAAAGCGCACCAGTACATTGGCAACAATGTAGCTTGGTAAACCCCATCTGAAGCAAGCGCAAATAGGAACGCCATGCGGCCGCCTTTCCGCGCGTTCGGGTTGCGTGCTTGAGTTGCGTGGTGACACGTAATCGAGATAAATGGTTGCCGATTACAGAACCCGGCTTATAGACCCACTCTTTTCTTCTTTCTTCCTTGGCACTCTTTCAGAAAGCTCTTGGGATCTTTAGCTGCCTTATTCGGGTTAATTGGTAATACCACCTGGTCCCAATCGTACCCGTTTGCGTCTTTAGTTGCATCTTTCCTGAAAACACCACAAAGAAAAATGCAGCACCACCGCTTAAGAGCGCGATAGTGCTGCATTGTACGTTGTAGAAAAATTTAAAACTACGTAGACGTTTTACTAATCTACATCATCAAAAGTGAAGGAATCGTCTGCATCACCATAACCAGAGAAATCCTTAGAAGCTGCTGATGGTTTTGGAGTTGCAGGAGCGCTTACTACAGGAGTTACGGTTGGCGTGGTGTAAGTTGCAACTGAAGAGCTTGGCTCCCACTTTGGTGCAGTGCTTGGAGCAGAGGCGGTTGGCTTAGAAGCGCTGTCTTCTTCGCTCTTTGGCATTTCAAGCAATTCTGCAGGAAGTTCAATACCAGCAGTAACTTCGCCACCAATTTCAGACAAACGCTGCGTTGCGGATCCGATGAATTCCTTGAGCATATCCTGGTACTGTTCACGAACCTGCTCACGGCTAGCGGAAAGCTCGTTGATATGATCAATGACACGCTGCTTTTCTGCATTAGCCTTATCAAGAATGCGCTTACCTTCTTCTTCAGCATTGATGCGTGTTTGTTCTGCTTCAGCTTTTGCCTTAGAAATAATTTCATCAGCAGTACGCTGAGCAACAATCAATGCCTGAGCAATTGCACTGTCGTCGCTCTTGCGCTCACGCAAGCGAGCTTCAAGTTCTGCAATCTTTGCATCCTTTTCAGCCAATTCTTCTTTGCTTGCTGCATCTTCTTCAACTACTGGCTGAGTAATAACTTCAGTACGTGCTGCAGATGATGCCTCTGATGCTTGAACACGAAGATGAGCAATTTCATCATTCAAATCGTCGATCTCAGAAGCAACACGCTCTAAAAATACATCTACTTCATCAACGTCATAGCCACGACGCTCGATCTTAAAGCTCTGATTCTGGATGTCAGCGGAAGTGATCGCCATGAAATACCCCTAACGTATTACCAATTTGCTATGAGCTGCTCTTATGATAGCTCAAAATTAACTACAATATTGCGACGATAAGCCTTACCCCGAACTGTAACACAAGCAATGCAACGATCGGGCTAATGTCTATCATTCCTCCAATTGGGGGAATAAAACGCCTAAATATATCCAAAAATGGATCACAAATCTTGCCGAGTACGTTACGCAAGTCTCCAATGATGCCTGAATTCGAAGGAATCCACGACATCATGACATATACAAAGATAACCAAACTGTAGGTATCAGCCAGAGTAACAAGAATATACGAAATCATAATAGCGATACGCCCTTTATCGTCCTCTTACCTTACCTTTGCAGAATACCTTGCTTTTGAAGACGATGACGTTCTTCAAGAGAAAGATCCCTGCCCTGCACAATAACAAATGTTTTATCTGCCACGCAATCAACCTTGGCATCAAGCGCAGAAGCCACACCAAACGAAAAATCCAATACTCGTTTTGCCAAAGCTGAATCAGTGGATCGAAGCGACAGCACTACGATATTGCCTAATCTTACCGAACGAGCAACGGAAGCAACATCATCATAAGCAATCGGTTGCAAAAGCGTTATTTCTCTCGATAAATTCGATGCTGCCGAAGCGCTTACAGATGAAGCAGACGTTGCTGAAACGCCAGAGCCCTGCACATCAGAACCAGAAGAAGCCTGACCAGTAGACGGTGCAAAAAGAGAATCTAACCCCGCTGAGCGAGAAGCGCCAGCGACAGACGAGGCTGCTGTAGAAGGATTAGCCGAAGAAGAAGTTGAAGCATAAGAAGAAAAACTGCTCTGACGGGTCTGATCTTTGTATGGCGATACAAAATCGGTATAAGCAGTAGCAGGAACATCATACTGTTCGGATTCAATATCATCTGCCGATGATGAAGCATAGCTATCACGCACTGAATCACCAGCACGCAATTCAGTATCAGAGTACGCCGAAGAATCAAACGCTGCTGTTGGTGATGTTGCCGCAGTCGATACCCCATAAGCGCTCGTAGTAGCACGAATGTCATCATTGCTTACCAAACGAGGTGAGCTTGCGTAACCAGACGAACGATAAGGGTGAGCCGCAGTAGAACGTGTAGTGTATTCAAGGCGATCATAAGGATCTGCCTGAGAAGTGTACCCATCTTCAACAGCATAGGGATCATCGTTATAGCCATATTCGTTATAATCGTCGTAATAAGGCTCTTCGTCGTAATTCTGCTGCTGTTTACCTCCACCGAATCCAAATCGGTCCTTCAAATCTCCAATAAGATTACTTGGAGAAACGGAGGGACGGGGAAAATCCATATCTAACTACCCTTCTGGTTAGCTTACTTAATTGTGCGAATCTCTATATTCGCGAAAAACGCCTAGCAATTCAAGCGTTTAGGCATTCTTCCATGTAAAGCACCCTTAGAGTGTTGCTCAAAAAGGCTGTTACGCCTCTTCAAAAGCATCACTAAAGACTGCTCGACCAATTCGAATTATCGTAGTACCAAAACCAACCGCACAGCGCCAATCTTCTGTCATTCCCATAGAAAGAGCAGATAAATGACACGATAGGCCTTCTTGTTGTAATTGATCGTTAAGGACATCTTTGAGCTGAGCTAAGCCCGAAAAGGTTTCTGTAATTGCCTGCTCATCTCCTTGAGGCGCCATGGTCATAAGGCCTTCAATTGTTATATGAGACAAACCTTGAGCACGCTGTAGCACTCCCCACACTTCCTGAGGCGTGAAGCCGCTTTTGCTTTCTTCGCCAGAAACATTAACTTCCAACAAGAGGCGCTGACGCTTACCCAGACGCTGAGCTGCAGTATCTATTTTCGCCAAATGAGACTCTTTGCTCACCGAATGAATAAGCGTTGCTGCTGAAACAATGTCAGGAATTCTGCGCGATTGAATATTACCAATGAAATGCCATGCCACTTCGGGAAACGCGTGTTGTTTACGAACCAACTCATCAGGGCGATTTTCACCAAAAGCGCTCGCTCCCGCCTGAATAGCAAGAGCAACCTGATCGACATCAACTGTTTTAGAAACCGCCAACAAAAGTACTTCTTCGGGATTTCTTCCTGCCTTAATACATTCACCATCAAGTTCAGAACGCAAATGTTGATAACGTGTCGCAGTGCTCATGCTTATCTCCTCTATTAACTTTTACTGCTTTGATAATAACGCCAACTTAAGAAAGTAGCCTATTTTGCACAATAGGCAAATGCGCCATGACGTCCAGCAACCCCGTCCTGCGCTCTATATGAGAAGAATTCATCGTTGTTACATACCGTGCAAAGACCTAAATCGCAGATACGTTCAGGTATAATACCAATCTGCTCTAACTGCGTGCGAAGAGCTTGCATTAAAGCAATATGTCGATATCCTGCATCACACGACTGCCCAAATGTTTCTATAAACTGTTCATGCAACTCTACGCTGGTTTCAAAACATTCCCCGTGAATATGAGGACCAATATAGACATTATAATAATGAGGCAAAAGGGCATCGAAACTGTCTTTAGAAACAGTGCCTAGGCCCTCCTGCACAAAGTTGATGTTACCCTGTTCATCATGCCTGAGAATCTGAAGGTCTTCTTGTACCATACGTCTTACTGCTTTACAGGCAATGGTATTCATAACCCCACGCCAACCTGCATGAACAACGGCAAAGCGCTTGGTCGGTGAAACGATAATTACAGGAACGCAGTCTGCGTAACAAAGCAACGCAGCAACATCAGGAACACCTATCACTAGGCCATCGGCACCTTGAGCGATATCAAGAAGAAACTTTAAAACATCGGTTTGCGCATTGATTGACAAAACCGTATCGCCATGGACTTGGTTAGGAACCATAAGTGGTGTTTCAGGAGAAGCAAATGCCTCAAGGACACGGCGACGATTCTCTTTGACTGCTAAGGCATCATCGTGTACGTGCGTGCCCAGATTAAGCGATTCATAAGAGCCCTTGCTTACTCCCCCTTTTCGAGTGGTAAAAGCAATGCGAACGCCCGTCTCTTTGTAAAGAGTGTTATCGGTATAGGCCTCAACAAACGCAAAACGACCCCTGTCTAACGTTGGATACGGAAGAGCAAGGGTCGTGTTCATAGCGTAAAACTTCTCTTTGTTGATGTTTCGCGTATTATCTGAAACAAATTCAGAGAATGTTATTGGCGCTTCAAGAAATCAGGGATGTAGTCCTCATCTGCAAAGCGAGGTTCAGAAGGATACAGCGGACGCTGGTTCTGCTGAACTGGCTTCTGAGCTGGAGCTGCTTGCTGAGTAGTGGAAGCAAACATATTGTCGCGGCGAGAGAAATCCATAGAAGCCTGATTGTTGGTAGCCTTGAAGCCAGTTGCAATAACCGTAATACGAATGGTGTCACCCAATTCAGGATCAACAATCTGGCCGTAAATAATGTTGGCATTTTCATCAGCCACTGCTTCGACCACGCGAGCTGCTTCATCAACTTCAGAAAGAGCAAGCTCAGGGCCGCCTGCGATAGAGAACAGGATACGTGAAGCACCTGCAATAGAGGTTTCCAGCAGGCTGGAATTGATTGCCTGTTCAGCTGCTTCCAGAGCACGGGAATCGCCCGAAGCAATACCAATACCCATCATTGCAGTGCCAGCATCCTTCATAACCGTGCGGATATCTGCAAAGTCAAGGTTGATCAAACCAGGAATAGTAATTAGGTCGGTAACGCCCTGAATACCCTGACGCAACGTATCGTCAGCGATACGGAATGCATCTAACATGCTTGTTTTCTTTTCAACAATTTCAAGCAGACGATCGTTAGGAATAACAATCAGCGTGTCTACTTTCTGAGAAAGGAAATCAATGCCCTGCTCTGCCTGATTGCGACGCAAACGGCCTTCAAAGCTGAAAGGCTTGGTAACAATACCTACGGTCAGCGCGCCGATTTCTTCACGGGCAATTTCTGCGACAACAGGAGCTGCACCAGTACCAGTGCCGCCACCTTCACCTGCAGTAACAAAAACCATATCAGCATCTGCAAGTGCTTCGCGAATTTCCGTACGAGATTCTTCAGCTGCCTGGCAACCCACTTCAGGATTTGCACCCGCACCAAGACCTCGAGTTATTTCTTCTCCAATATGAATAGTTTTATCCGCATCGGAAAGCATAAGTGCTTGGCGATCCGTATTAACTGCGATAAATTCGACACCTTTAATACCAGCTTCAACCATTCGGTTAACCGCGTTTGTGCCGCCACCGCCAACACCGACTACCTTAATTACTGCGAGGTTGTCAGAGCCAAGAATCTGTTGCATATCTGCTCGCTTTCAGTTTCATTTCAGCGCCATCCCACATAAGGGTAAGCCCTTATAGTTCGGACATCTTGATTATTTTACACAATGGATTGAGGTTTGCAAAACAACACCATCAATATCAGGGGCTACATCGACCTCCATACCGGTTTATTCACAACTCGTACATTGATGTAGGATATTTTTCCCTCGTATTGCTGTAAAAGTTCAAGACATACTCGTTCTTTATCTCTGATGTCCCGTGAATCACCAAATGCAATTTCTACCCCATTGTCTAGCGTAAGCGTAGTGGAATTACTGCTTGCAGCAGAAACACTTTTGATTTGATCAGCAAGTTCTGTTGTCATGCCGTCAATAATCGAAAGCGCATTTTCTACATTTGCGTTGTTGCAATATTTCCCAGCCTCCGGAGACGATCCGTAGGGAATATCAGTAATTTCAAGAGCATTTTCCGCATCTTCATACACCGATGCAGGAAGCGCCTGTCCCTCAGCACTATTCTGATCTGGTAGCTTGGTAAGCCACATACCATCTGGTGCAAGCGCCCAACGCTCGACCGTATTCGAGTCATCAACGGTAACTGACACTACCGCAGAAATAGGTCGTTCCGTAACATTGAGATTCAGCGTATCAGGAAAAACTCTATCCACGCTTGCACTTTGAACCCATGGATTTGAAGTCATGCGTGAAGTTATGCCATTTGCATCAACATTAAGCAGCGTTGTACCTTCAGGAACGGCAGCTAAATTCGTTACCTCTTCTGAAGTGATATGAGAAACGCCCGATACAGTAACTTGACGAACGGTAAATACTCCCGAATTAGCAAGAACCACTCCTCCGATGCCAAGCACTGCAACAATTGCCACAATAGTGATAAACACCATAGGAACGCGGCGTGCTGCACGCTTCGAGCGATATCGAGCCGCATTATGAACATCGGATACGCTTACGGAGCGAAGCGGTTGATCTGCCTGCCCATACGAACGCGCCTGCGAACGAGATGAGCGCACGGAGCTACCGCGGCTCGAAACACCACGAGAAGAACCTACCGATCTTGAAGAATACGACCCCCTGCGAGGTGATCGCCCCTGGCTTGGCCGACCCTTAACGGTAGTCGGACGCGCTGATGGCCTATTCCTCGAAGACGTTATCCTTGAAGCCGAGGAAGCGGACCTCCGTCTCGAGTTCGATGCCATAACGCCTCCTTACTTCTTCTCGTGCCATCCTGATTAACGTTAATACATCTTCAGCAGATGCATTACCTGTATTAACAATGAAGTTAGCATGTTTTTCCGAAATACATGCTCCTCCACAGGTTTTCCCTTTAAGTCCCACACTTTCAATAAGTGCTCCCGCTGAAGCGTCTTCAGGATTTCGGAATACGCTACCGCAAGAAGGAAAATCGAGTGGCTGACTTGCTTTACGGCGCGAAAGCAGTGTACTCATGCGCTCGTGAATATTGCCTGAAAATGCGCGCTCAAGTTTTAATTCGCATTCAACAATTACCTCGTTGGATAAAAACGATGACTTACGGTACCCCCAGGACAAATCTGAAGCACTATAGCGCTTAAGGCCTATTTCAGCATCATAGGTAGTAACCGAAACAACACGCGATCCAAGCCAATCTTTACGTGTACCCGCATTTTGAACCAAGGCACCACCTACGGTGCCCGGAGTGCCCACAGCAAATTCCATGCCAGAATATCCGTGGTGAAACACTTCTTGTACCAGACGCGAAAGCATAGTACCCGCGCCTACTACTACATGCTGAGCTTCATCATCAAAACGCCAAGAACGAAACTCGCCCGCTAGCGTAATGACAACGCCATCATATCCCGCATCGGATACCAAGAGATTTGAACCTTTGCCTGCAACAAACCAGGAAAGATTTTCATCAGCGCACACCTTAAGTAAAGCACCCAAAGCTGCAATGGAGTTAACTTCCGCAAAGGCACGAACAGGACCACCTATACGATAAGTGGTATGACGAGCCATTGGTTCATCTAGGCGAATTGTTCCTTCAAAATCGTCATCGAAACGCATGAGTTCCAATTCCGAAGCATGACGAGCCGCCATTAAGCGTTACTCTTTTCGCTCTCTTGAAGAGCAGCAAGAAGCTCAGGACCAACGCCTGTTACGTCTCCTGCACCCATCGTAATAAGCAAATCGCCATCGTTGAGGTTGTTTACCAAATAGGGAACAAGTTCCATACGACGATCGATATAGGCAAGCTTGTTAGCATCTTCTACATGGTCGAGAACAGGCTGCATAAATGTCGCACCCGTAACGCCTGGAACTGGGGTTTCACCAGCAGAATAGACATTCATAAACACCACGAAATCAGCCTGGTCAAACGCAGCAGCAAATTCGTCGCGCAAAACCTCAGTAAAAAGTTTCACTCGCGAATAGCGATGCGGCTGAAATACGACGCAAACGCGTTTGAAATCGAGGCTCTTTGCTGCAGCGATGGTTGCAGCAATTTCGGTAGGATGATGAGCGTAGTCGTCCAGAATAGCAACGCCTGCAGCCTTACCCACCAAATCGAACCTGCGTCGAACGCCCGAAAAATTACCAAGTGCCTCGGCAGCTTTTTCGACATCAAAGCCCTGCGTCATAAGAAGCGTAAGAACACCAGCAGCATTAAGAGCATTGTGCCTGCCTGGATTTTGCTTCAAATGGCAGGTTAGCGCCTTACCATTGGGAAGAGTAACTACAAATGAAGTGGATACGCCATCTACCGTATAGTCGGAAATAATCGTGTCGAAAGAGTCACCAAATCCGTAGGTTAATACTTTGCGCCCTGTTTGCTTGGCAACCTTAACCAAAGCTTCGTCTTCGCCGCAAACCACGCAGCAGCCATCTTCATGAACCGAAGACATAAAGTCACCAAAGAGACGATATATCTCATTGATGTCCTCGTAATGATCAAGGTGATCTGCTTCAATGTTGGTAACAAGAACAGATTCAGGGTCTAAATACGTAAAAGACTTATCGCTTTCATCCGCTTCGACCACATAATAATCTCCCTTACCACAATGAGCATTGGAATTATAAGCGCGTACGATACCACCAATAAGGAAGGTAGGATCATAGCCCATTTCATCAATAACCGAAGCCAACATAGAAGAAGTGGTGGTTTTGCCATGAGTGCCAGCAACCGCCAAGGTACGGTGACCACGTCCTAGCTCTGCGAGCATTTTTGCTCGGTGCCAAATAGGAATTTCTCGGCGTTTTGCTTCTTGCAATTCAGGATTCGTATCAAGAATTGCCGTAGAAACTACCACCACATCGGGATTGATTCCTTCTAAATTGGAAGCATTTTGTCCAATAAAAATACATACTCCAGCTTCGCGAAGCTGTTGCGTATAACGGCTTTCACGCAAGTCAGAACCAGAAACTTCCATTCCCTGCTCTTTTGCAACACGAGCAATACCGCTCATGCCTACGCCGCCAATGCCAATAAAATGTACGTTAGTAATACGATTCTGTGTCACGGACATCCTCCTTGAGATTGCCCTTTATTGTATAAAAACATCGAAGCTTACTGTGTAAACACACAGTATTCGCGAAAACGTTAAACCCAAGCCTTACCTGTGCAATCTTGAAGTAATTACGCAGGCGCTATATTTCCGATTTCTTTTCGGTAGGTTCATTCACGTCAGAATGTTTTGCATCTACGGCTTCTTCGGCAGTTTTGCCCTCAGCTTCTTTTGCCTCTTCTAAAGCTTCCGTGGTGTCCGCATCCTTTTCGTCTTCCACCTCTTCGGCTTCATCTTGAGTATCTTCTGCGCGCTTTGGACCCTTGGTCTTCATCATAAGTTCAACAACATCCGCCAAGCGTGATGCCGCATCTACCGTACCAAACGTTGCTGCTGCCGCTTTCATATCTTCTCTAATTTTGGCATCTTTAAGCAGACCCAAAACACTGTTAGAGAATTCCTCTGTTTCAACCTTATCGTCTGAAATCAAAATCGCAGCGCCGCGTTCAACATATTCCTGTGCGTTTGCTGTTTGATGGTCTGCTGTTGCATAAGGAAACGGAATCAGAATAGCAGGAATGCAACGAGCCGAAATTTCTGCCAACGATGAAGCTCCTGCACGAGAAACCACCAGATCGGTCGCAGCAAGTACAACGCCCATGTTGTCTTCATAATCTTTAACGATGTAGCGCTTTTTCTGCTCATCGGTCAGTGCCAAATCTTCACATACCGTGTTGTATTCTTTTGGCCCTGTAATATGAACGATATAAACGTTATCAAGCTCAAGCAGTTGGTCTTTTAATTCAGTTAGTGCAGTGTTGATATGGCGAGCACCCAAACTACCACCAAATACCAAAAGCATAGTTGCATCTTCTGGAATGCCTAAATACTTCCTGCCCTCTTCTTTAGTAGCCTCAAGCACCGATTTACGAACAGGATTGCCCGTTACAATAACCTTTGTTTGGTCTTTAACAGTACGTCCTGCTGCACCATACGTAAGACAAACCGCAGTAGCACTTTTAGACAAATAGTCATTTGCCATACCCATTACCGAATTCTGCTCGTGAATAATAAGCGGAATTCGGAACGCCTTAGCTGCTCGACCAGAAGGCAAGCATGCGTATCCACCAAAAACCACTACCGCATTTGGTTTAAGTTCAGCAAACCATTTTCCTGCCAAATTAGCAGAATGAGAAAGCTTCTTTAAACCCTTGACCAGCGTTAAAGGATGACTTCTATCGAAGCCAGAAACCTCAAAACCCTTAAAGGGAATTCCTGCCATTTCAACAAGAGGCTTTTCTACCCCTGTTGGAGTGCCAGCAAAATATACTTCGTGGCCACGTTCTTCCAGAACTTCTGCAAGCGCCAAAGCGGGATTAATATGACCAGCGGTTCCGCCACCTGATAGAACGATACGCATTCGAAAATCCTACCTCCTTGATACCCGATGGAATCGGGACTCCATAGCATAGGCAGAAGTGCTTACAGGCGAACCACCGTATGCCGAATTTCTATATGATGAATATGACGATTGTTCATGCATTGAACTTTGTAACGCATTTTCAGCTTTTGCGCCACCTCGAGAACTCTTCCCTCCTATCACATGGAAAGAATTCTGCAGCGCCCCACCTCGATAAGGACGAGCAGTCTGACTTAATCGAGGTGCGCTATCACGCACCGTAGAACCCTGACGCTGTGGCTGCGAATAGGTAGACACCACATGCAGACTTTCACGGCGCTGACGATATTCGTCCTCATTGTGTGAATCAAACGATATAGCCAAAACAATACCCACAAGAAGAAGCGAAGAAATCATAGAAGATCCGCCCGATGAAATAAAGGGAAGCGGTTTGCCTGTTGTAGGGAACAAGCCAATTACGCAAAGGATGTTCAAAAACGCCTGAAAGACAATCATGGTTGTCAGGCCTGCAGCGACAAGACCACTAAACATTGATTTCGACTGACTTGCGATTAAAAAACCTCCGCGAAGAAACACCAGGAAAGCGCACACTACCAACAGAGCGCCCACCAATCCAAGCTCTTCTCCAATAATGGCAAAAATAAAGTCTGTTTCTGCTTCAGGCAAGTACTGCAACTTCTCGTAAGAATTGCCAATACCAACACCAAAAAGGCCGCCCGCCGCAAGCGCTTTATATGAATGGATAAGCTGATAGCCTGTTCCCTGTTCATCTGCCCAGGGGTCCAAGAAGTTAAACAGACGATCCGATCGATAGCTAGAAATAAGAATTGCAATAAGCACCAATACGATACCTGTTACAAAAATGCCTGCAATCAATCTACCCGATGCACCCGAAAGTGCAATTACCACAACAAGACCAACGCAGCAAATAAGCGTAGTACCTAAGTCGGATTGCGCTCCAAACAAAAAGCCTAGAGGCAAAACAATATACACAAACGCCTGCTTAGCAGCAGTATAGAGATCTATGGCTCCTTCGCGATAATCCTCAGCAATGCGTGCAGCCATTAGAACAAAAGCGATTTTTGCGAATTCTGAAATTTGAATACTGATAGGGCCAATAATCAACCAACGCTTAGCACCTAAGCCTACTGTGCCCAAAAGCGCCGTAAGTACAAGAAGAGCAACGCAAATAGCCCAAAACACGGTGCCACCAAAACCACGTAGAACCTCATGTTTGCCAAATAAAATAGCCAACACGGCAAAAATAAGTCCCACTATTACAAAAGCACACTGCTTTATAGCCTCGCCCGTCGAATCGCCCTGCTCAACAAAAGCAGTGATCGATGATGAAGAATACACCATAACAAGCCCCAACACGACCAAAGCAAAGGTGGATAGACCCACCATCAATCGTGGAGCCATAATATGCGCAGGAGCGCTCTTGAAAAATGAACGTGAGGGCGATTTAGCGCGTTTAGAGTCTGTTTTTTCCGCCCGAGCCATATTTAGTTAGGCACCTCTTTCCTTACTCCGCTGCGCGACAAGTTTTTTAAATACCTCGCCCCGTTCTTCGAAACAAGAAAATTCATCAAAAGAGGCACAAGCAGGAGACAATGCAACAATGTCACCTGATTGAGCATATGCAAGCGCCGCATCAAGGGCATCTTCAAGGTGCTTAGCTTCCAGTACGTCTAACTGAGCATGAGCAAATGCCTTCAAGAAACGAGGACCCGCCTCACCGAAGCACACAACGGCCTTGCAATGGCGCTGCGCCTGTTCAACTAGTTCTGATAAGTCGGTTCCCTTATCGTCTCCACCAAGCAAAACAATAGGATGTTTTTCTCCAAATGCAGCTAAAGCTTTCAGTGTTGCGTCAACATTGGTTGCCTTTGAATCGTTGTAGCATTCCACGCCTGCAACCGACCCACAAGGTTCAATACGGTGTTCAAGAGGAGCAAACGATGCCAAAGCATCAGTGATCTCATTGAATGGGCAAGCGAGTGCATGCGCAGCAACCGCTGCCGCAAGAGCATTAGAGGCATTGTGTTCGCCTTTAATCTTAAGATCTTGTGCTGCAATTATTTCGTAGCGACCCTGTGGGGTTTCAAAACAGAGAACGCCTTCTTTGTTAATAAAGGCAGCATTATCTGATCCACAAGCAAGGCGCATATTGCCCGTAAGCCCTTCAGCAGTGCCCATAGGAATATAGACAAAGCTGCGATTTAGATCATTTTTTAGTTCGCGAACGAACCCGCGTACCACGTCATTGGTGGCGTCCAGAATAACGGTGGCATCCGAAGCACAATTTTCGTATATCTTTTTCTTGGCTTGCGCATACGCCTCAAAACTCCCATGCCATTTCAAATGGTCAGGAGTAATGTTAAGCAGCACCGCAACATCAGGCGCAAAACGCTTGGTGGATGCTAACTGGTAAGAAGACACTTCCGCCACATAATAATCGTATGCTGCGCTTGCAACCTCATCTATGCAAGCATCGCCAATGTTTCCTACCGCACAAGCATTTTTGCCGCATTCTTTTAAAACGTGAGCAATAAGAGAAGTCGTGGTGGTTTTACCATTGGTGCCCGTAATAGCAACCCAAACTGAATCCTTAGCGCTTTCGCGCCAGGCAAGCTCAACTTCGCTAATTACCTCACCAGAGCACTCGCGTGCTGCTTTATAGAAAGCGGAGTTTTCTGAAATACCAGGACTTACGATACAAAGATCGTATGATCCTTCCACCTCTTCGGAGTCAAAAACGACACGAGCGCCTGCCTGAATCAATTCTTTCGAAAAATCTGTTGCCGCAGGCGAAGAAGCTCCCGCATACACCGTCAGAGAAGAAACACGCGTACCAATAAGATTTGCGCAATACTTACTTGCCGCCTTGCCAGATTTCCCAAGGCCCAACACTAAAACTGATCCAAGTGAAACTGGTGCATATTTTTTAGCATCATCGAATTGGCTTGCCATAGTTTTATCCTATCAGCGATTGAGCAAAGTACAGGCAGAATCCCACTGCAGCCAAAGCTGCGGAAATGATCCAGAAGCGAATTACAACCTTGACTTCGCTCCAACCCTTCTTTTCAAAGTGATGATGGAGAGGAGCCATCAAGAACAAGCGCTTACGCGTGCGCTTAAAGTAAAATACCTGAATCATTACAGACAGTGCTTCAACTACAAACAGGCCACCGATAATCAAAGACAACACTTCTGTTTTTGACACAATAGCCAAACAACCCAGTGCCGTACCGAGCGCAAGAGACCCGGTATCGCCCATAAAAACATCAGCAGGGTAAGAGTTAAACCAAAGAAAACCAATGCAGCAGCCCGCAAGTGCAGCAGCAATAATAGCTCCATCAAGTAAGCCTGCACGAAAAGCGATAGCTGCCATTACCACCATTACAACCATAATGGTGCCGCTTAGCAAACCATCAAGGCCATCCGTTAGATTGGTTGCATTACTCATACCCGCAAGCAAAATATCGGCAAAAATGACATAGAGCCAAGGAATACTGAAATCTCCCCCAGCAGGAACTTCAATAGGAAGTGTTGTGGTAAAAATACCTAAGTCAAAGGTGTATACAAACGGAATATCAATCGTCGGAGAAACACCGAGCCAGTTAACAGCTGCCAAAACAAATGCAGTAGCGATTAAAAATTGACCAATAAGCTTTGCTTTAGGGGTCAACCCCAAAGATCGCTCATGGGCAACTTTTGATGCATCGTCAAAAAGACCAAGCGCTCCAGTTGCAAGCACCGCACCCATTACCAACCAGGTTTCTGGTACGGGTTCTGCCAAGATAGCAATGACGATCGTTGCCGCAATAAGCATAATGACACCACCCATGGTGGGAGTGCCCTGTTTTACTAAATGGCTTTCAGGGCCATCTGCGCGAACCGGCTGTCCGATCAAATGCGAACGCAAGAACTTAATAAATGCAGGCATAAGTGCAATCGTTAGAACAACGCCCAAAAATATGGCAAGAAACACCACAAATGTTGGGTATTCAAAAAAAGAAACCATAACTAGTTCAACAACCCCTTGGCTACTTTATCAAGCTCCATAAAATGAGATGCTTTTACAAGCACCGCATCGTCTGAAGCGATATGCTCTCGTAAAAACTCAAGTGCTTTTTCGCGAGAGTCCACCATAAGCAAACAATCTTTCGGAAAACCTTCAGATTGTGCCGCAGTTCCAATTGTGCGAGCCAACTCTCCCACACAAACCAGAAAGTCAATATTAGCATGAGCCGCAAATCTACCAACCGATTCGTGAGCGGCTGCAGCAAAAGTTCCAAGCTCGCCCATATCGCCCAATACCGCAAAGCGACGACCTTTAACCGCCATAGATTTTAATAAAGAGAGAGAAGCACGCATGGAATCAGGATTGGCATTATAGGCATCATTGATTACCGTAAATCCCTGTTCAGAATGGAGAATCTCTTGTCTGCCACTTTCAGGCTGGGATGCTTCAAGAGCACCTACGATATCTTTAAGATTCATGCCCGCCATACATCCCACTGCCGCAGCAGAGCAAGCATTGGAAACGTTATGAATACCTCGCAACGAAAGCTTACATTCCATACGATCTACATCCGTTGAAGCAAATCCACTCGCACACAACACAAATGAAGGATAGCCTTCGGCATCAAGCGAAACTTCTTCTGCCCAAATACTTGGACAAGAAGGATCTTGCTTGTTGCAACTTACGCGCACAACCGAAGTATCAGCTTTGTCTGATTGTTCCCATACAAAAGGCGTCATATCATCGGCGCTATTAAGAAAAGCAACGCCTGTTTTATTGGGTAAGGCGCAGATCAATTCCGCTTTAGCGCGTGCGATATTTTCACGGCTACCTAACAGCTCAATATGACTTTCGCCCACATTGGTAATCAAGCCCCAATCGGGCTTAACGAAAGAGCAGAGGTGCTCAATTTGACCCAAACCACGCATGCCCATTTCCACCACTACCATTTCGGTATCAGGATCAGCATTGAGAAGCGTGCGTGGAACACCTAATTCATTATTTTGATTTGCCTTCGTGGCAACGCAGGAAAACTGAGCGGATAAAACATCGCGTACTAAGTTTTTCGTGGTGGTTTTACCCGTAGATCCCGTTATGCCTATAACACGGCCTTTGAGCAGGGTGCGATAACCCTTGGCAAGTTGGGTAAAAGCATCATGCGTGGAAGAAACGCGCAATACTGCCGTTGCATACTCTTGCGCGCAGCGAAGGGCATCTTCGGGCAAATCTTGCATAACGAGCACTGCGACTGCGCCCGCTCTACAAGCAGCAGGCACAAAACTATGACCATCCACTCTTTCCCCTGGCAAGGCAACATAGACAAAGCCAGGCACCACCTCACGCGAATCCCAGGTAATACCGCAGGCTTCACGTTCCAAATCGCACGGAGCACCTACTATTTGTGCATCCGCAAACTGAGCAATAGTGTTAATGGTGAGCAGCATAACGCTATCCAAACACCTTCTTTAATTCTTCGGCAGCAACTTCTCGGTCATCAAAATGATGTTTTTCCGTACCGATTATCTGGTAGTCTTCGTGGCCTTTGCCCGCAATCAGAATAGCATCGCCAGATTTGGCAACCGTAATAGCACGCGCAATAGCCTCGCGGCGATCAGGAACTACCTCAAAGTGATCAGTTCCCTCGCCCATACCAGCCACAATATCTTCAATGATGGCATTTGGATCTTCAGTACGAGGATTATCTGAGGTAACCACCGCATAATCTGCCGCCAAAGCTGCACGCCCCATAATGGGACGCTTACCTGAATCGCGGTCGCCACCACAACCAAATACCACAATGGTTTTACCTTCGGTTTCCAGTGCTGATACCGAAGCAATGGCTTTTTCTAGTGCATCAGGGGTATGAGCGTAATCAACATAAATAGAAATACCGCCATCGTTCTCTGCGGATACATGCTGAAGACGACCTGGTACCGCAGGAACATCACGCAATGCTTCAACGATAGCGCTTGAAGAATAGCCTAACTGAAGGGCCACGCCAAAAGCGGTCATTACATTTTCCACATTGAAACGACCGACTAGCGGATACGTTACTTCTATCTGGGAACCGCGAACAGAAAGGAGCACCCGTGTTGAAGCAGCACCATATTCCACATCGATAGGATGAATTTGAGCAGACGGATCAAATCCCGTCGTAATAATAATGTCCTCATTGGCGGAGGTACGCTTTAGGAGTTCTTTACCCCAGGTGCTATCAATATTGATAACACGCTTCGCTGGATAATCTTTAGAGAACAAACGAGCTTTCGCGGCAAAATAAGCCTCGAATGTTTTGTGATAATCAAGGTGATCCTGCGTCAGGTTCGTAAATGCCGTAACCGCAAACTTTGTTGCCCACGTGCGTTCCAAGTCAAGTGCATGCGAGCTTACTTCCATGGATACCACGCCGCAACCTTCATCGCGCATCATTGCAAAGAGTTGCTGCAAATCCGGAGATTCGGGAGTGGTATGAGAAGAAGGGCGATGCTCGCCGTCGATTTCGATACCAACAGTACCAATAAGGCCTGTTTTATTTCCGAGTACCTGAGCGATATGGTTAACCAAATACGTGGTAGTAGTTTTACCATTGGTGCCCGTTACCCCTACCAGCGAAAATGCTTCTGAAGGATTGCCATAAAAACGAGAAGCAAGACGTGCCATCGCCTTGCGCGAATCTTTTACCACAACTTCGGTAACGTCAGTTGCGTCAGCTAAATACACCTTACGTTCCACGATCAATACACGTGCACCGCGATCAATTGCATCTTGCGCAAAAGAATGGCCATCGGCCTTTAGTCCCACTATGCAACAAAACGCATCGCCAGGGCGCACTGCGTCACTACGGTATGCAATACCAGAAATGGGTTCGTCGGGATTACCAATAATCGTGCAGTCGATTCCTGCAAACAGTTCTCCACATGTTTTACGTGTCATAAAAACCTCAATTCTGAGTGATGTTATAGCGATCTATCGCAAAAGCCATTATATCGTGAAACGCTTGAACCGTTTGTCTTTCCCCAGGAACATCGTAAGCACCCACAAAGCACACTAAATTTGTTGAAGAATCGGGTAGATATCCCACAAAAGCAAGGTTATAGACGCTTTGCTTATAACCGCCCGATTCAGAAGCGATTTCTGCCGTGCCTGTTTTACCTACAACACGATAGCCTTCAATTTGAGCATCGGTACCAGTGCCTCTATCGACCGTTGCTTGCATCATGGTTTCTAGATCATTAATTGCATTTTGATTATCGGTAAGTTGAGCGGTTGCGTACGTCCTGTCTTCATCTTCTGTTGGAACATCAAGCAAGAAATGAGGCTGGGTTGCCGTACCGTTATTAGCGAGCGCAGCATAGAATCGCACCATTTCGATAGGAGTAGTCGTAAAGCCCTGACCAAAACTAATGTTATATCCCTGTACCTCAGCCCAGGTATCACGCGCAGAAATAGTTCCCTGTGCTTCACCTGGATAGTCGACCCCTGTAAGTTCGGTTAGTTGGTACTTCTGAATGTATTCATAAAGTTTCTCGAACGTAAGATCACGTGCTATGAGCGACACACCGACGTTTGAAGAATCCGCAATAATGGTAGACACGTCCATTTCCATGTCATCACGAGGATGCGAGTCGGTAATGGTGTATTCATCAACATCTAGCTCTGCTGGGCACCAATATTTCGAGTCAAGGGTAACTACCCCCTCTTCAAGCGCAGCGAGCATTGTTGCTGGCTTCATGATAGAACCTGGCTCATAGGCATACGAAATACCTGATAAGTTGGTAGCGCCTTCTTTGATTTCAGACAAATCAGTAATATCAAACGTTGGTGAAGAAGAGCACGCATATATTTCCCCTGTGGAAGAGTCCATCAATATTGCGCTACCACCAGAACCTTGAACTTCTTCCACGCGTACTTCAAGCGCTTCTTCCAGTTTTTGCTGCATATCAACATCTATGGAAAGCACGATATCTTTACCATTAACCACTTCAGCGGTTACGTGTTCAGTGCCGGGAACAGGAACTCCCTCTTTACTGTACTCTTGGGTTTTCTGACCAGGAGTACCACCCAAGATATCGTTGTAGTACAACTCCAAACCAGTAATAGCATCTCCATCGGCATTGAGTACACCAATGATCTGACTTGCCGTCGACCCACAAGGATATACGCGCTTGGATGTTTTTTCGTAGTCAACACCTTCTATGCCAAGATCTTTAATGACATTCATGGCATCTTCATCGGCGCCTTTGAAAAGGTATACGAAATTGGTATCTTGCTGAATCTTATCTTTGTACTCTTGTGCCTTACCACCACAAGCATTGGCAAGCGCTTGCGCAAGTTGATCGACCTTATCAGCACTCACTACATGGGGATGGCAAAAAATATTGTAAGCATCAACCGTGGTGGCCAAGATAGTGCCATTACGATCGTAAATAGTACCGCGACGTGGTTCGATATCAACCGTTACTTCACGTGAGGTTCCTCGATCAAGATTGTTTTGAGCATCTACAACCTGAAGCCACACTAAACGAAGCGCCAATATTACTGCTACTGCCAAAAAAATTGCCAGAATCCAGCCAAGACGTCCGTTGAATTGATCTTGGTCGAAAAAACGTGCTCCACCAGAACTATTTGCGCGCGAAGCGCCTCTATGAGAATGGGGAGATTCGGAATAGCGATTGCGGGAGGCAGGATGCTGCTCATGCATTCGCTGCGATTGAAAACGCCGCGAAGAACGCCTATCAGCCATGAGAATTTATCCTTGCGAAGCAATGCGAGAAGCACTTCCCGCAAAGGAAAGATTGCCAGCAGAATCAATAGAAACAGGATCGACCGATAAGGTAATGGTTTCGGTGCTAACGCCAGCCTTCATCTTAAGTTTTTCATCAGCTTGCGTTCGAATATTGCTTGGACTTGAAAGTAAGCTTTCCTGAACCGCAAGAGAATCTGCCGTTGTGCGAGCATCTGCAATTTGCGTGCGTAATTCGCTCGCCTGCGACGCAGTGCTATATGCAGCAGAAGCAAGGCCAACTCGAACAAAGCCAATGACGAGAAAGACAATCAGGCAGGCAACAAGCGCTTTAATGCCAACAATGGCAACATCGGAAAGTGCAGGATTGAGCGTTTGCTTTCGTCCAGGAACAACACGAACAGAAGGAGCTGGCTGGCGATAAGGCTGAGCTATTTCATGATCGTAGCGATATGCTGGAGCGCCTGCCATCTGCTCACCTCCTTGTTGCGTTTTAGTTGTTCATTCGGAGCAAGACAGTTATTTGTTTTCATCTAAGCGTTGCGCAACTCGAAGTTTTGCACTGCGCGAACGCGGGTTACGTTTTATTTCTTCAGGAGTTGGTAATATCGGCTTACGCGTTAAAACTTTTAATATCGGCTTGTTTCCACACACACAAATAGGCAGATCGGGCGGGCAAGTGCATCCTTGTGAGAGCTTTTTGAATAAGTCTTTCACAATGCGATCTTCCAGAGAGTGGTAGCTTATTACCGCTATATGCCCTCCAGGAGCAAGCCACCTTACTGCTGCTTCAAGGCCACTTCGTAATACATCAAGTTCGCCATTTACTTCGATACGCAGAGCCTGAAACGTACGTTTTGCGGGATGCCCGCCAGCGCGACGCGCCGAAGCAGGAACAGCTGCTTTGATGATATCTACAAGCTGTTCAGTCTCTGTGATAGGATGCTCTTTTCGAGCTTCCACCACAAAGTCGGCAATCCTGCTTGCCCAGCGCTCGTCTGAGTATTGACGGATGACCCGAGCGAGATCTGCTGCGTTATAGGTGTTAATGATCTCAGCTGCGGTTAAAGTGTTTTTACTCGGATCCATCCGCATATCAAGAGGGCCAGTTTCCTTAAAGGAAAAGCCACGAGCAGGCGTATCAATTTGCACCGACGAAACTCCTAGATCAAACAATATTGCGTCAATCGAAGGAATTTGCGCCGCTACCAAAAGCGAATCCAAATCCCCGAAGTTACCTTCAACGACATCGATCGTAGGTCGAATATCATCGGGTAGCGCTTCTAAACGTTCGCGCGCTGCACGACGAGCGACTTCGTCTTGGTCGATACCAATTAAATGACCACTACGTCCAATTCGTTTGGCAACTTCAAGAGAGTGTCCCGCTCCCCCTAAGGTTGCATCCACATAGGTTTGCCCTTCGGACAAATGCAATGCTTCAATGCATTCAGAAAGCAGAACGGGAATATGCCGATATTCATTTGTCATTATTCACGCGCCTTACCCTAGCTCACCAAAGATGCCACATCGGTATCTTCGACAAACTGGTTCCAACGCTCCTCGTTCCAAATCTCAAAATGATCAGTGTCGCCCACGATAACAACATCTTTATCCAGTGAAGCAGAATCGCGCTGTTGGGGGGACAGATGAATGCGACCCGAGTTATCTACTTCACATGGTTTAGCACGTGAATTCAAAACCTTGCGCTGCGCAACCATTTTACGGTTGCTAGCACTATAGCCACCCTGCGCTTCAAAGAGGCTATCTACCCACGCAGTGAACGCTTCGGTTTCAAATACCAGAAGACATTGATCCGTAGGATCAGGTGTCACCCTGAGATTATCGGAAAGAACCTTACGAAATTCTGCAGGAAGAGACAGGCGTCCCTTGGCATCCAGCTTACGGCTGTATTCGCCAAGAAGCTCGCTCACAACTGCTCTCCTTTCGGGGTTCCCTCGTGGAGTTAATTTTAGGCGAGCGATTCCCACATTGCAACACAAAATGGGAATTCACCCCACCTTTATTCCCCTTTCTTCCCCACAATTCACCACGGGTTTTAATTTTTGCAAGGATTTTATCTAGATATAGGTGTTCTTTTGCCTAATACCACTACATATCGTTTTTATTCGCTGTGGGGGAAAGTGGGAGACTTTGTGGGGGAAGCGTGGATTACGGGCAAACAAGGTGAATTTGAGATGTTTTGAGTGGGTTTCTACTTTGTCGCTTCAACCAAAATCGAAAGCGCCTACCTAAAAAGACGGCTATTTATTTCTTGGATGCGCTGCTAGATACTCTTCGCGCAAATGCGCCGTTTGAACGTGCGTATATATTTGTGTTGTAGAAATATCAGAATGTCCCAACATTTCTTGGATAGCACGCAGATCTGCCCCACCTTCAAGCAAGTGAGTTGCAAACGAATGTCGCAAGGTGTGGGGATGCAGATTCTTTATGCCGATACGCAGCCCTGCTTTTTCCACTATCTTGTGAACGCTCTGGCGCGAAAGGCGTCCACCTCGCGCATTCAAAAACAACGCCGCGCTGGGGTGAGCCTTACTACAGGTTAAATAAGGACGGGAATCCTGAAGGTAGGTTTTCACTCGCGCAACCGCAACGCCAGAAAAGGGAACTAAGCGCTCTTTAGAACCTTTGCCCAACACGCGTAAAATTCCTTCATCAAAGCGCACGCGATCCAAATCAAGTCCCACCAATTCACTCACACGCAATCCGCACCCATAAAGCACTTCCATCATAGTGGCATCGCGTATTTCGAGAGGAGTAGCACTAGGCATACCATCAAGTAGAGAACATACCTGATCAATGCTTAATACGTCGGGCAATTTTTCAGGTTTTTTCGGAATACTTACCATTTGAGAGGGATCTTTGGATACTAAGTTTTCTCGCACTAAAAACTTGTGATAGCTCTTTATGGTCGATGTACGTCGAGCAATAGTAGTGGGCGCAAGACCTCGTTTGTAAAGATCTGTCTGAAAAGCAAGTATTTCATCGCGAGTAATATCGCTTGCTTCTTCTACTTGATAGGTTTCTTTCAAAAAAGAAAGATAGTCATTCAAATCATCTCGGTATGCACGCACCGTAGCAGGCGAAGCGCCTCGCTCCGCAACCAAGTACCCTATAAAATCCTGAACGAAAAACATAACGTTTCTAAAATACCAATAATTCAAATTCTTTTGGTAATTATGCTACGAATCGAACAGGTTTCGCATCAGCTAAAGCGACTTGCATTTCCCAAAAACAGCTACCCTAGAAGCGCGCGAAAGTAGTACCGTGTTCCCGCTTATCCCTGCTGTTTTGCATGAGCAGCACCAACAAATCCCACAAATAAGGGATGAGGATTGGTGGGACGGCTCTTAAATTCAGGATGCCCTTGGCTGGCAATAAACCATGGATGATCGGGTAACTCTATCATTTCGGTTAAACGCCCATCAGGAGAAAGTCCACTAATACACAAACCCGCATCCGTCAAAACGCTACGAAACGTATTGTTCACCTCATAACGATGGCGATGACGCTCATAAATTATTTCCTCGCCATAAACCTTGTACGCAAGGGAATGCTTATCGAGTTTGCACGGGTACGCTCCCAAGCGCATGGTGCCACCCTTGTCCTCTACATCTTCTTGTTCAGGCATTAAATCAATAACAGGATAGTGTGCTTCTTTATCAAATTCCGCAGATGTTGCACCACTCAATCCTGCAACATGACGAGCGAATTCACATACCGCCGCTTGCAATCCCAAACAAATACCTAAAAAAGGAACCTTATGCTCACGCGCATATTGAGCTGCAACAATTTTTCCTTCAAAAGCGCGCTGACCAAAACCACCAGGAATAAGAATGCCATCCATTGAACCCAATACTTCTTCAACGTTTTCTGCACTAAGCTCTTCTCCATCTACTAAATGAATAGCAGCATGCACTTCATTTGCTACCGCAGCATGGCCCAGCGCTTCTATGATTGATAAATAGGCATCGGGCAAGCTGACATACTTGCCTACAACCGCTATATGCACTTCGCCTTCGCAAGCTTCAGAAGCAGCAAGAAAATGATTCAATGGGGAAAGATCTATTTCACCTACAGGCAAACCTAGGCGATTTAGTACCTGAACATCGAAGTTTTGATCACAAAGCGTCAAGGGAACTTGGTAGATCGAAGGCGCGTCTACACACGCAAGCACATGTTCCACTTCAACATCGCAAAACAGTGCAATCTTTTCTCTGACTTGATCAGTAATTTCATGATCTGATCGGCACACAATAAAATCGGGCTGGACACCAAGTGAGCGTAGTTCTTTTACGCTGTGCTGAGTAGGTTTTGTTTTTACCTCATGCGCAGCGGCAATATAGGGAACCAAGGTTACATGTACAAAGCAAACGTCACCTTCAGGACGTTCTTTCTTGAACTGTCGCGCTGCCTCGATGAAAGGTAGCGATTCGATATCGCCTATCGTGCCACCAATTTCAGATATTACAATGTCGGCATTCGATTGATCGGCAATGCGGCGAAGACGATCTTTGATAGCCTCTGTTACATGGGGAATAACCTGAACCGTACCGCCTAGAAAATCACCACGTCTTTCGCGAGCGATGAGACTTTTATAAATAGAGCCTTGCGTGAAATTCGATTCGCGCGACAAATTCTCATCAATGAATCGCTCGTAATGGCCAAGATCTAAGTCGCCTTCGTGGCCATCTTCTGTTACGAACACTTCACCATGCTGAAAAGGAGACATCGTACCTGGATCCACATTCAGATACGGATCCATCTTTTGCATGGTTACCTTATAGCCGCGAGCTTTAAGCAAATGCCCCAGCGAAGCTGCTGTAATGCCCTTTCCCAAGGATGAAACCACACCGCCCGTTACAAAAATATGCTTCGCCATGCCAAGCGCTCCTTTTATTCAGCAATTAACACTCAATTACAAATTTCTCCTGGTTCATTTTTAAAATCCAATGTTTCATGTGCTTTAACGAGAAAAAGTTTTACATCCCTGAAACAGTCAAATTTCAAATGAGACAATTTTGGCAAGCTTATAAAAGGCTGCTATATACTAGTTTGGTTATGAATTTTGATTTGTTGGTCGTTCCCAGATGAGAGGATTTTTCCATGCGCATCGGTTTTGACAACGATAAATACATTGCTCTTCAAGCTGAACACATCCGTGATCGTATCAGCCAATTCGGCGGCAAATTGTATTTAGAGTTTGGCGGAAAACTGTTTGATGACTTTCATGCTTCACGCGTACTGCCAGGGTTTGAACCCGACAGTAAAATTCGCATGCTTAAGCAGTTAATCGATGACGTAGAAATAATTGTCGCCATCAATGCAAACGACATTGAAAAATCCAAAATTCGCGGTGACTTGGGCATCACCTACGACGAAGACGTTCTTCGCTTACTCGACATTTTCCAGTCTATGGGCTTTGCCACCGCAGGCGTTGTTATTACCCAATACGAAAACCAGCCTTCAGCTATGCTATTCCGCCATCGTTTAGATGGTCTAGGCATCAAAAGCTACCTTCACTACCCCATCGCAGGATATCCCTACGACACGGCGCGTATCGTAAGCGAAGAAGGTTATGGTCGTAACGAATTTATCGAAACTTCTCGTTCTCTTATCGTAGTAACTGCTCCTGGTCCTGGCTCTGGCAAAATGGCAACGTGCTTATCGCAGCTCTACCACGAACACAAGCGTGGTGTTGAAGCAGGATATGCCAAATATGAAACGTTCCCTATTTGGAATTTGCCTTTAAAGCACCCTGTCAATATTGCCTATGAGGCCGCGACGGTAGACCTCAACGATGCCAATACCATCGATCCCTTCCATCTGGAAGCCTATGGAGAAACCACGGTTAACTACAACCGCGACGTAGAAATTTTCCCCGTGCTCAAAGCCATGATGGAGCGCATCCTGGGCGAAAGCCCCTATCAGTCCCCAACCGACATGGGCGTTAATATGGCAGGTAATGCCATTATTGATGATGAAGCGGTGCGCGATGCCGCCAAAATGGAAATCGTTCGTCGCTATTTCCAGGCCGCTGTTGAAGCTCGTCGTACAGGTGCGGGACAAGAATATGTTGAGCGTCTGGAACTGCTTATGAACCAAGCTGGAGTTGATACTAACTTCTCGCCTGCTCGCTCAGCTGCACTCATGAAGGAAGAAACTACGGGTCGTCCCGCAGGTGCCATGGTTTTGCCTGATGGATCAGTTGTTACGGGCAAAACCTCCGATTTGCTCGGTGCTGCATCTTCCCTGTTAATGAATGCCCTTAAGGGTGTTGCGGGAGTCGATGATTCTGTTGACGTAATTAGCAACGAAGTTATTGAGCCTATCTGTCAGCTTAAAACATCAACGCTTCACTCACGCAATCCGCGCCTTCATTCCGATGAAACCCTGCTTGCTCTTTCGGTAACTAGCGCAACCAACCCATTAGCAAAACAGCTTATCGATCATGCAGGCGAACTAAAGGGGTGCGATGCGTTCTTTAGCGTTATTTTGTCACCGACTGACGAACGACTGTATCGCACGCTTGGCATCAATGTTTGCTGTGAACCAAAGTATGAACAGCGTCGTTTCTATCACCGATAGTTGTGATATACTTCTTCGCAATGTGTTTAAAGTTTTCTAGGGTTCCGTTAGTTTACCGAACAGTCTACTAAGCAGGTCCAAGAGAAAACGGCTAAGAAATACTTAGCTACCACGGTGGGATAAAAGCCCGGGAGCAGCATTAATGTGTTGTTCTCGGGCTTTCTTTATGTTTGCAAAAGCAACGCGAAGGACGCCAAGACTCTGCAGCAGCCCTTCTTTGCAGCCCAGAACAGTCAAAGCACACAGGAGCAATCGATTAGGGAGTTTTAACCATTGAGTACGCAAAACTTAAACACCCGCAGCCACACCACAGCATGGCTATTCCTTATTCTTTCAGGATGCCTCGAAGTGGTATGGGCCTATACCATGAAACTTTCTCATGGCTTTTCCGATCCCTTTTACACCGTTATTACGATTGCGATCCTAGCAGCAAATCTTTTTTTGCTTGAAAAGCCAGTTGCCACGCTGGGCATAGGCGTTTCTTACGGTGTATTCACAGGACTTGGTATTGTGGGCACCAGTATTGTAGGCATGATTGGATTAGGCGAATCAATCAATCTTCTTAAAATTGCCTCCATTGCCATTTTGATGATTGGGGTTATTGGCCTTAAATACTGCGATGCAAAAGAAGCGGCAAAACAAGCAAGCAAGATGGTGGAGCGCTATAACCAAGCCCATGCACGCGCTCCTCAAAATGCATCGGCGGGACCCACATCGTACGAGATGGAATCCTTTGACACCAACGCCAAGGGAGCTGATGAATAATGATGTGGATTATCCTTTTTATGTCATCTTTCTTTGAGCTAGGGTTTACCGTATGCCTTAAGTTATCCGAAGGATTCAAGAAGAAAAAGTGGACCCTGTTATGTATTGCTTCTACTATTTGCTCTATCGGAATGCTTTCTATTGCTACAACCGAGCTACCTTTAAGCATTGCGTATGCGGTCTGGACAGGGATTGGCACTATTCTCATAACGTTATTTGGTATTGCGGTATTTAAAGAAAGTAAAGACCCACTCAAGCTGTTCTTCTTAGCGCTGGTGCTGCTAGGCGTTATTGGGTTGCGACTGAGCGGTGTAGGCCATTAAGCCTTTTTGAATACAACATCCACTTGAATGCACAAGAATATCTTTGCATTCTTACTAGCTTCGCTTATATCACGCTTCAAGAAGGCAAAATAACGTAGCGAAGCTAACGCACAAAAGATATGCACATCCCTTTATTTTCTGGCGCTAATCAGGGGCTACGTTTTTTAAAAGCCTTCTTTCAGCGTGCGCTCAGGATAGCAAGAATACAAAGATATTCTTGAGCATTTGAATGTGTTTGCTTTTTATTCAAAGACTATTAGCGCGCATGCTTTCCGCGCTTTTTCGGCAAGAAACGCCCAAACAGCTTACCTCCAATGCGCTCCAAAACAGAGAATTCCTCAACGCGCAAAACGCGACACAAGCCAAACGAAACAAGCAGACCAACACAACCAGAAAGCGCAAGAATAATGATTGCTTCAACAACCGCATTGATCGCAATTCCCGAAAGCAGCGTTGATAAACCATTTGCAAGCACGCCAGCAATCACTGCACCAACTAAACCAGCAAGTGCCGTTTTGATAAAGACAGCAACAATGCCACGATTGCCATAGCTACCCACTTTGCCGCGAACAATAAGCGAGCAAATAACCATCATGATTGCATAGAACGCTAAATCGGAAATAGGAATACCCGCCAAACCAAGAACTTCAGGCTGACAGAGATACCAATACCCTGCTACCTGCCCTAAACGAATAATGAAGTCGATAATGGCAAATTTCATAAAACTGCGAAGCGCCGCAAATACACGATACATATACATGTATCCCGCATAGAACGGAAGGCTCACTACCCAAAGCGCCAAAATGCTTCCAACGTTAGCAACTTCATCAGCAGTAAATGCGCCGGCCTGGAATAACTGCATCAAAGGTTGCGCAAGAGCACCAACCAAAAATGCCAATGGAATAATCAAGAAAAACGTTGAACGCAAGCCTGATCGAATAAAGCCTCTAAAGCCATCCCAGTCCTCACGCGCAGCGCAGTCCGAAAGCTCCGTTAAAAGTGTCGTAGAAAGCGAAACTGCAATAACCCCATAGGGCAACTGATACCATGTCCAGGCATAATTCAAAGTCGAAGGACCATTTGGTGCCGCCTCAAGAGAAAAGGCATTACGGCAGCTAAACGTAATCATCGTACCTGCAATATATAAAAACATTGGCGCCGCCACTTTAAGAGCCTCAACCAACATAGGATCACGCAGATTAATATGGGGGCGATAGCGGAATCCCTGTTTAATAAGCGCAGGAATCTGTATGCCAAACTGGCAAAGAACACCTGCAGACGTACCAATAGCAAGCCACCACAAAGCAATCTCTTGATTCCAGGCAGATAGTGGCACAAAGCCAAACATCACAATAGTAACCACAATGTTATTGATTACAGGTGCCAAGGAAGGCATCAGATAAGTGCGTTCTGCATTCAAAATGCCCGTAATTACCGCACCCACACCATAAAGCAAAATTTGAATAGCAAAAATTCTAAAGAAGAAAATTGCCAGATCTTTCGATTCTCCTTGGTCAACCGTAAAAGTCTGCGTTTCTATTACCGCAGGCGAAAAGAACGAACATGCTAGAGTAAGAACGCCTAGAGCGATGATGGTTATAGACAAAATATTCGAAGCGAAATCGTACGCCCCTTTGTTGCCTTCCTTTTCCTTCATAAGTAAATACAAAGGCAAGAAAGCGGTAGCCAACACACCTGAAGCTGCTAATTCATAGATCATTGCTGGCATGTTGTAGGCAATTTGATAAGCCGAAGTAAGCAAGGTGTTACCCAAAGCAAAGGCCATTGCCCAGGTACGAAGCAAGCCAGTAACGCGTGAACCTAGAGTACAAAGAGTAATAAGTCCCGTGTTTTTTATGATGCTATCTTGTGAATCGTTTGCCATATGTCCTCGTGTTGCGTCTATAATTGATCGAATTCAATAGAACCATACTAAGGAAAAAATCATGCGTGTTCTGATAGTTCGCAATAATTACAACCCTAAGGCTCTTGAGTCCGCATTGCTCTTAGAAGTATACCTGGCTTCGCAAGGAGTAGAGTGCTGCGCTTATGACACAGATGATTTGCGCTCTTCCCTGTCGATGAATGAGCCAGAAAAAGTTGAGAACATCGATTCGTTTGATTTAGCGGTCGTTCTTGGTGGCGACGGTACGATTTTGCGTACTGCCGCACAAATCAAATACCGACGCATTCCTATTTTGGGTATTAATTTTGGTCATCTTGGCTTTATGGCAAATTCCAACGAGGATGGCATTATTCCTGTTGTGGCAGCAGCTTTAGCAGGTGATCTAACGATCGAACAACGTACCAATCTACGTATTGATGTCTTCTATGAAGGAGACGACCACGTTGAGCTTGATCCAGAAGCTTCGCCAACTGAAGGGTCTTCAGCACAATTTTTCGCCCTTAACGAATTGGTTCTTGCACGTGGCGCCCAGGGCCGCGTAATTGATTGCCGCTATGCAGTATCGGGAGAGATGGTGGCAGACGTCAAGGGAGACGGCATTATTATTGCCACCGCAACAGGCTCAACTGCATATGCCTTATCCGCGGGCGGACCACTTGTTGCCCCCGGATACAGCGGTTTGGTTGTAGTACCCATTGCGCCTCATTCACTTCATTCGCGAGCTCTTGTTACGGGCCCTTCAGATGTCGCAGAAGTTTTCATGGCACCCTCAAGCGCCAACCGCGAAGCAACCATGTTTATCGATGGTGAGATTATCACTTCCGAGCGTCCCATTCGTCGTGTAGTAGTACGCAAGGGCGATGAACCCACCATCCTTTTACGCTATAAAGCTGAAACGTTCTACGGACGTACTTCGCGCGTATTCTTCTCTTCAGGACGAGACGATTAATTGCTAATTCTTTGGCTCCACAGGACGCCTGTAATCAGGTTCAACCGTCAACAAACGAGGACCGTCTTCAGTAATAGCGATAGTCTTTTCAAAATGTGCTGAAGGTTTGCCATCGCGCGTTACTACCAGCCAACCATCGCTCATAACTTTCGTGCGGTACGTGCCGATATTAATCATAGGCTCAATCGCAATTACCATACCTGGCTCCAATTTCATACCATGGTGCTTGCGACCATAGTTGGGAACGTTAGGCTCTTCGTGCATATTGCGACCAACACCATGACCAACGTATTCACGCACAACGCCATATCCTGCTTTTTCTGCAATCTCTTGGATGGCGTGGCCAATATCGCCCAAATGATTACCAGGACGAGCAGCTTCAATACCTGCCCACATGCATTTTTCCGTTACCTCGAGCAGACGCTGCTTTTCAGGAGAAATCTTGCCCACAGGGAAAGTCCAAGCATTATCTCCTACCCAGCCGCCAACAATAGCGCCCGTATCGACAGAAAGAATATCTCCTTCCTGTAAAATTACATTTTTGGACGGAATACCGTGAACAATCTGCTCGTTAACAGATGCACAAATTGATCCAGGGAATCCACCATATCCCTTAAACGCAGGGATGCCGCCTTCCATGCGAATAAGCATCTCTGCCAAATGATCCAATTCTGCCGTGGATACACCTGGCTGAACTCGAGCGCCAACTTCACGAAGGACTTTTGCAGACAAACGCCCTGCTTCTGCCATTTCCTCAATCTCTTGAGGGCTTTTAAGAATTACTCCACTTCGGTTTCTTCCAAGACTCATAAAGCCTACCTCTTTCTATTCTTTCGAGGCTAGAATACACCCTAAGCAAGTTATGCGAAAGCAGAAACACATAAAGCCTGCTCTGGGGTATCATATGTCCATACATTTTATACAAGGAGAATCATGGATAATCGCAACTCCCGTCGTCGTCATACCCCTTCCGATCCACGCTCACGCGATCGTAACGTTATAGACGGAAGACCTGTTCCCAGGCGTCGCTCCTCGGATCCAGGTTCATCTACCACCGATGGCTATTTTGATAGATCACGTATTTCCGCAGATGATGCGGCACGTGTTTCAAGAAATGCAAGCCAAAAAGAGTCTTCATACGCATCCTCTAATCAGGCGCCTCGCAATGCTCGCCAGATGCCTGAATGGGCTCAACACGCAACAGGCTCTTCCAGGCAGTCCTCATATAGCCAACAAGCATCGGGCAGATTCGAGCAAGCTAGAAATTCTTCTCGACGCACTAGACAGCATGTTGGACAATTTAGCGAACCATTTTCCGAAGAAAGTCAAAACGACGATCAGTTCCGTACTTCCCAAAATCAGCACAGTGGACAATACCAACGTCGTCAGAATCGCTCCAACCAAAACGAAGAAATCAGCGAATACAGAACGTCTTCTTCACGCCGTGAATCTCTTCAAAACCAACCTTCATGGTACGACCCTAACCGTGCAGAAAGCTCCCGTACACCACGCGCAACGCTTGATACCAGCCTAGAAAATCCCCGCTGGTATTCTCGCAACGAAAACGATGTTTATGTGGGCGGTCGACGCTCTTTTGGCGGGAACGGCGGCGAACGTGGCGGTACCTACAACAGAACAGCATTCCATGCTTCAGGATCTCATGGCAGATCAAAGCTCCCCTTCATTATCGGAGGTGGAATCATTGTTCTTATTTTGCTTATCGTGCTAATCGTTAATGTGGTTGGTGCGCTTACCGCGCCACAACAAACACAACAAGACGATACCTTAGCAGTTTCCGAGGAAGCGCCTACTTCAACCTCTCTTACCATTTCGTTTGCTGGCGACTGCACCTTAGGTACCGACTCCAGCTTCGACCCTTCAACCAGCTTTAATGCGGTATACGATGACGCAGACGATCCTGCTTACTTCATGAAAAATGTTGCAAGCATTTTCGGATCAGACGACTACACCATAGTAAACATGGAGGGTACTTTAACCGAATCGGAATCGCGCCAGGATAAAACCTTTGCCTTTAAGGGTCCTGCTGAATATACCGAAATTCTGAAGTCGGGAAATATCGAAGCTGCATCTTTGGCGAACAACCACTCGCACGATTATGGCGATCAAAGCTACGATGACACCATTGCAGCGCTTGACGATGCAGGTATTGTTAATTTCGGTTACGACCGTATTGCATATGCCGATGTCAAAGGCGTAAAAGTTGCCATGATTGGTACCTATATGCTTGCTGAAGGTCTTGATATTAAAGACGAAATGGTGGCAAATATTAACGCCGCCAAAAACGAAGGCGCGCAAATCATCATTGTCTTTACCCACTGGGGAATTGAAAAGGAAACGGTTCCTGGAGCAGATCAAGTTGAATTAGGACATGCTGCCATAGATGCAGGAGCCACTATCGTAGTAGGATCCCACCCTCACGTAATCCAAGGGTACGAAAAATACAACGGTCGCTACATCGTATACAGCCTTGGCAATTTCTGTTTCGGAGGCAATAAGAACCCTAGCGACAAAGACTGTATGATTTTCCAGCAGACCTTTACCGTCACGGGAAATGACGTTGCCACCGACGATTCTATCAATGTGATTCCCTGCTCTATTTCGTCATCTTCAAGCAGCAATAACTATCAACCTACTCCCGCAGAAGGAGACGAAGCCGATCGAATTATGGCAAAAATAGAAGAGAGCAACTCTAGCATTGCCTCAATTTCTGCTGATGTGTCAGGCACAACCAATGATTCCGAAAGCAGCGAATCGACTACATCAGACGAAACCTCGAACAACACCTCAAGCGAATCGAACGGTTAGTGGTCTTCAATAAGATCATTAGTTCACTATGAATTAAACGTAGCACCAAACCAGAAAAGAAAGCACCTACCTATGAGCATGTCAGATCTTCCCCGCACCATTACTCTTTTGCAAGAGGAATCCTGCGTGCTCATCGTAGATCAAACCAAGCTCCCCTACGATCTTGCATATAGCGAGATTCGATCTTGGGAGCGCATGGTTGATGCCATCAAACGTCTAGAAATACGTGGTGCACCTGCCCTTGGTGTTGCGGGTGCTGCCGCAGTATATCTCTACCTAGCAAACGAAGTATGTTGCAGTAAAAACAACGAATCCGTTCCCCTCCACTCAGAAGAAAAAACTCTTCCCCGTAATAAACACCACAGCGAATATCGCGAGCACAACAAAGAGCGCTTATTACAGGATCTCGATTGTGTTTGTGAATCTATCTCCAACGCCCGCCCTACCGCGGTCAATCTATCTTGGGGTGTAAGCCGCGCTCAAAGCAGGGCTCATGCCGCAATTTCGAACAACGAAAAGTTGCCCGAACTATGCGCACACGTCGCTGATGAAGTTATAGCAATCATTGCCGAAGACGAAGCATGCTGTCGATCGATTGGCAGCCATGGAGCCGCCCTCTTGCCAAACAAAGCTACCGTCCTTACCCACTGCAATGCAGGGTCTCTCGCTACCGCCTTTTATGGCACCGCACTTGGCGTAATATACTGCGCTTTTGAGCAAGGGAAGATTGAACGGGTCTTCGCTGACGAGACGCGCCCTGTTGGTCAAGGGGCCCGTTTAACTGCCTGGGAGCTTGCTCGGGCAGGTGTTCCCACAACACTCATCTGTGACAACATGGCAGCTAGTCTGATGGCAAGCGGAGTTATAGATGCAATCGTGGTTGGAGCAGACAGAATTTGTTCCAACGGCGACACCGCCAATAAGATTGGAACATACAACCTAGCAGTACTTGCCCACTATCATCACCTGCCTTTTTACATTGCCGCACCAACCTCAACTATAGATTGGAAGCTCTCTGAAGGCTACGCTATCGAGATAGAACAGCGCGCCACCGAAGAAGTGCTAACACAGCCTATTAAAGGAGTAGATATCTACAATCCAGCATTTGATGTAACACCAGGTCATTTAATCACAGCATTTATTACTGAAAAAGGAGTAGTGACCCCACAGGAATTGCGGTATATAAAGTAACCAACCATAAAACTATCAGTACAAAGTATCAGCGCTTTTAAAAACACAACGCCTGAAAGGAATATGATATGGACACTCCCGTTTGGTTTATCACTGGCGCAAGCCGAGGATTCGGCAGCGAATTTGCTCGAACCGCCTTAGCGCACGGATGCCGCGTAGTAGCAACCGCAAGAAAGCCTGAAGCAGTAACTGCTGCTCTTGGCGAACACGAAAACTTGCTTCCTGTAGCGCTGGACGTTACCAAACAAGAACAAATTGACGGCGCGGTCAAAGCCGCACTCGAAGCTTTTGGTCGTATTGATGTTTTAGTCAACAATGCAGGCTATGGCATTTTTGGTGCCTTAGAAGAATTAAGTGACGCAGAAACACGCGCCATTTTTGATACCAATGTTTTCGGCACCCTTAATGTAACTCGCGCGATTTTACCCCATATGCGCGCTCAGCAATCAGGCCGCATTGTAATGCTTGGCTCTATTGCAAGTTTTGCCTGCGATCCAGGCGGATCACTCTATGATGGCGGCAAGGCAGTATTAGCTTCGATCAGTGAAGTACTTTCTTTAGAAATGAAACCATTCGGAATTGAGAGCATGGTTATTCTTCCTGGTATGTTCCGCACCAACTTCTTCGACGGATCTTCTATCAAACGTCCTGAACACACTTTGTCAGTGTATGACGATAGCCCTGCTCGCAGCGCTGAAGATTATTGCCTGGGACATAACTATCAGCAACATGGCGATCCCGCAAAAGCAACCGAATTGGTATATCAAGTAGTAACATCGCCCGATCCCATGCCGCTTTGGCTTCCTTTAGGTAAAGACGCTATAAAGAAATACGAAAAGAAATTCACCCGTATGATTGAAGCTATTCAGCCTTACAAAGAAGCAGCATCGGATTTATTTATTGACGAATAGTGCGCAGGCCAGCTATGCAAAACGTCTAAACTACCCAAATTTCTAAAGATGAAGGATCTTCGACGTAAGATCTTTATTCCACGCAATAGCTATATAACAACTACTTGGATTTCTATGCTTTTCCACTGTTTCACCTTGCGTTTTGATCGTTTCAAAATGCAAGGTATTTCTTTTGCGCAAGATCTTTTATTACAATAGAATCCCCCAGTATTTGTGAGGTTATCTTGCTAGTAGAAAAAATAAAGAGGGCGTTTTTGCCTTATAAAACATTCATCTGTTCTTTTTCTCTAAAAGCAGCATGTGCCCTTATTTTGCTCTATATCTTTGGCATTTGTATTGAGCAGATCCCTCCTGTTGTGCTTGCGCTGATATGGGCGGTGGTGAGCGCACTTTTTTCCATTACGCTAGCCTACCCTTTTATCATCAGAAAAATCAACACTAAAGGAATGTTTCAGGATGGGTCTGAGGTTTCAAAACGAATAAATGGACGCGTTGGCCGACTGATTTTTTGCTTTGTAGTTTCTGCTATTCTAGTAGCAAGTTTACTAATCGAAAGCCTTAAGTGGAACGTTCTTGACTGGGTGCTTGCATGTTGCTCTATTCCCCTGTACTTTTCATTGGCGATTCTTATACACAACAACATAATCAAAAAAGAATACAAGCCAGTCTATCAACGCAGAGGACAAATGCTTTTCACCTGGTGCGTTATGGGTGTTGTTCTCACAGTTCTGTTTGTTGTTATTTCTATCACCACAGCAAGCAGTATCTCTTCTTTTGGAGAGGCCTTTTCCTCTACGAAGCTGCTCTTTACTGACTCTTCTTCAGCTTTAATGGGAGAAATAGGCAAGCTTGGATACCTCGTTGATGGATTCACCGCTTTTGGATTGTCCGCATTAGGTCAGTCGGAACATATTCTCTATATTGTTATCAACATCGCTCTCTGTGCTTCTTCCGCTTTTGCTCTCGCACACCTTCTTGGCTCTTGTTCTTTAGATTTATCAGAGCTCAAACAAGTTTTCCTCCCAATTGAAGAGGCTCATAACAAACGCTTACGTATCACAACCATAACAAGCTCGATTGTGACTCTTTGTATTTTTGCCTGTGCAACATTCGGCTTGTTTAATTATGCAGAAGAACAGGCAAGCGGAGCGAAAAACACGGGAGAATATACGCTTGTTGAAACACTTATTAGAGATCAGGTCAATATAACGGTTTATGAAATAGAGGGAAAAACCTACGACGAGAAAACGATAAACAAAACCATTAAGTACCTATTCGATACTAATCCCGAATATACCCAGGCGCGTGACAACTACGTTGCTTTAATTAATCAGTCTTATGAAACTTGTGATACAAACATTGAGGAATATGTCACATGGTATTTCCGTCCATGGTATGACGACCTTGCCGACAGTTTTCAACGCGGTTTCGAAAGCCTCACCAATCCCAACAGCAATCGCAGCGAACAGGAATATCGCGACCATCTTACTTCTGGAGTTGACACCTCGGCTATCAAAACAAATGCTCAGGAATACAACCAGATTCTTGACACCTTGCCTTCTCAAACAAAGGACAGACTTGCTGAAACAATGGTCAACGACATTCCTGAGTGGCTGGCGGTTAACAAGCAGACCTTAGATGAATATTTTCAAGGACTCCACGTAAACGAAGAACTTGTTTTACAACATCCCGAGGGTTCTGATTCAGATGAGGAAACCTATACCAGAAGCATAAGAAAAGCCATTCAAGATAGCCGCACCGAAATGCTTGATCCTATTCAGCGACTCTTTGCGTAAGTCTCGCTATCTTACTGTTTTCCAGCTAGGCATTCGGGTACGTTTGCATTTTGCCTGCGGGCATACTGTTGATTTCTGCCCTATCATTTTCCCTACTGCTCTTCGGCATGCGTTTGTACTTCATCTACGGGCATATCGTCAATCTTAATGCGGAGCTTTTCTGTTGTGCCCTCTAAATGATCAAATCGTTCGTTTTTGATATCGGAATACAGAAATACCACCGCGTGTCCCGCATCCATAGCAAAGTGGAAGTTCGCTTCCACCAGATGATGAAGCTCACCAGCAATTATTTTGTCGGTTCGTTTTGCCAAATTATTCAACATAAAAGCATTCATATGCAGGTAGTACAAAAGCTGTAAAGTTCGATCGTTTACTGCACGCCCTCGATCAATATCACTTCGTATCTGAGCAAGTAAGCGTTCGTCCACTCTTTCCATTTCTTGAACTTTGTGAGAAATGGTCAGATTTCGGCGTGCCTGCAACAATACAAAAACGATTGTGAGTACAACCAACGTGCCGCAAAGAACAAACAGCAAGCGCAGGAAAAGAGTATCTCCCAAAGACATTGTTGAATACAGGGCAGTAAGTGCCATCTGAGTACCTGCCGCCATAGACACCGCAGGACCAAAATTAAGCAAAATAACGGTATAACCGACCACCAACACAACAAACAGTCGTATTTCCAGAGGAATAAAGTGAACAACGCCAACAAAGACAACAATGCCTACGAACATTCCAAGAGTTTGGCTGCCCATCATTTTGATCGTTTCATCACGATATGTATTCAGCATCAAGAAAGATGTGAGAGGAATCCATACACCAAATCGCGTCTGAAAATAAGCACTCATAACTTCAGCAATTAAAAAGCCCACTCCAACAACTACCGAAAGCTGAATCGCAAAACGAACTTGAGGATTTTTATGCGAAAAATTATCGCGAATGAATTTCGCGCGATATTTTAAGCCCTTCCAAAGCGGCGTATTATTGTTGCGCGAAGCTACGTTTTCCCTCAGCGTTCTAACGAGTGCTTCTAGCGTTGCGCGCCACGTGGTGTCATGTTCGTACTCTTCAAGCCTGTGAGTCTCTAAGAACCCTTCCAGCGTGTCTATCATTGCCCGAACTTGAAGAATCCGACCTTTTCCAAACGCTAAAAAGACTTCGGACAAATCAAGCAAATACGCCTGTTCTTTTTCGCCCATAGTTTTAACGTTACGAGAAGCTGCCTGTATCATATCGGCAACTTGTTCGGCGCACACAAGCAGAGAAAAGGTATAACGCTGCCTTCCGCTTAACAGACCACCCTGCCTAAACGTTGCACCGTATTCGGTGTTGCAATATTCCTGCGTAATTTTATAAACTCGGTGCGAATCAATATCGATAATATTTCCGTGCGATAAATCTATGAGCTGAAAACCAATATCATCAAACGCACGCATTACAAATTTCCGATCGCGCTCAATTTCGCTTTCTTTCTTTACTGCCTTCATTCCGTAGATAAATGCAGTAGTGCACGCTATAGCAAAAATTGTTGCTCCTAAGCGAATAGGTATCTCTCCTACACTGATGGGGTAAATTTCCAAAAGCAAAAAGCCCATACCAAGCATAAAGAAATTACGTGGCAGATAGGGATCCGAATTAAGAAGCGTAATAGCAAACATGTACAGAGCACTGCCCGCAACAAGTAAAACAGGATGTAGACCCGCTATTGAAGCGCACAGACTCATCAGGAAAAACAAGAAAGCGTGCTTGAGATAGTTCGCAAAGGAGATTCCAATGGTTTCAACCATTGTTTTTGCAAAGGACTGAAAGACGATACCAAGCAGAGCGTCCTCAACACCAAAGAGGTTATATTCCACAAAAAAGAGCGCAACAAGAAAGACGACGTAAGGAACAACGTCTAAAATTCTCTTTCCCATTGCACCTCCTTTATCGCAAAGTATTCGTTAACGCGATTACCGAACGACAACCGTTCAGGCAACTAAGCTGGTTTTACTTACCAACAGACCCCTCAGTGCAGATTATCTCAAATTATTGCTGCTAGCACCCTATTTGTTGTCCGCTAAATATTCTTCATCTACCTTGCTTTCTTTCCCATCCCATTGCATATGCTGCGCTAGAGCAATCATGTTTTCTACGGCTCGAGTTTTATGAGCGTTTTTTCGATATGCAAGATAGATTTGATGCGCACCCTTGCCAGCTCCATCAGCAAAAGGAATGCGCTGCAATTCTGGAAATGGCGCCAAACCCAAAGTATCGAGTGAGATGCCTAAAAGATCGGGATTTACTGACACTTCGCCACCAAGAGTGATTTCGTCATCACACCATTGTTTGATAGATAAACCGAAATCTTCTATCAGGCCCTTAACTTCACTGCCGATGGAGGTTTCTGGTCGATACGTAACGATATCTGTTTTACGCATATCGGAAACTTTTATTTCATCACGTTGCGCTAAAGGATTGTCTTTATGCACTACGGCAACAAAGTCCTGAGTCAATACAGGAACAAATTCAATATCGGGCAAACCTTCCGCATAGGCACAAATCGCAATATCGTACGTTCCGTCTACTAACCTGTCCAATAATCCTTGCGTTAAGCCCTGATACAAACGCACATCTACTTGAGTTCCATAGATGCCACGATAGGTACGCAGTAGCGCTGGTAAGTAATCAGACTGAACAGTGAAGATTGTTCCAATATCAATCGTGCCAGAAAGGCTATTAGCATGTTCTTGAGCTACCTGAATACCTTTATCTATAACATCAAGACCTTCTGAGACATACCCATTAAATTCTTTGCCGTACTTAGTTAAACGAACATTGCGACCATGCTGTTCAAACAGCGGCACACCAAGCTCGTTTTCTAACTGCTTAATAGAATTTGAAAGTGCAGGCTGGGTGATAAAAAGCGCTTCAGCAGCACGAGTAAAGTGTTGGACTTCAGCCAACTTTCGAAAATAACGCAGTTGTGACAAATTCATAGCAGCCCCTCAGCTAAATAAAAAATGGGTCTTCATCCAATTATAGGACGAAGACCCATAAGAACCGCAAATTAAATGCAGAGTTATAAATAATTACAAGTTATAACTACTTTGCGGAGAGGTACTCAATCTTGCCGCCATGCTTCTCGCACTCACGAGCGATGGTGATGCGCTGTACGGTAGGAGCACCCTCTTCAAGCCACATAGCGCGGCAGTCACGATAGAGACGCTCGGTAGGACCATAAGGAGAATCCTCGAAGTAGCCGTCGCCACCGAAGATCTCGAGCATTTCGTCAGAAACAAGACGTACGGTATCGATAGAGAAGAGCTTAGCAATAGCAGCCTTTTCGTCGATGTAGTCATTGTGCTGATCGATGTCGAAGTCCTGAGCGAAATCGTATACCAAGCAGCGAAGTGCATGAATCATCATCTGCATGTTAGCAATCTTCATCTTGATTGCCTGACGCTTGATGATTGGCTTACCGAAGGTTACGCGGTCAGCTGCACGCTTAAGGGAGATCTCGAGCATACGCTGTGCCATACCGAGGTTAGAGCAAGCGATGTGTACACGAGAAACAGACAGGGAGTGAATAGCTACTTCCATGCCCTGGCCCTCTTCGCCGAGCAGATAAATAGGATCAAGCTTCAAGTTGGTGAACTTAAGGCCTGCGTGACCTGCACCCTTGCAGCCCATCATATGAGGCATAGGGATGATTTCAAAGCCTGGTGCATCGTTAGGTACGAGGAATGCGGACAGACGAGAGTCCTTGTCGCTTTCCTGGTCGGTTACAGCGATTACATAGGTGTAATCAGAGCAGTCGGTGTGGGAGATGAGCCACTTTTCACCGTTCAGAACGTAAGAACCATCAGCCTGCTTCTCAGCGGTGGTGTGAAGGTCAGCACCGGTACCACCAGTCTTCTCGGTGATAGCAAAGTTGCAGTAAATGGTCTTGTCCTGGAACTTGTCCATGAGCTGAGCCTTGAGCTCAGGCTTGCCATAGTCCTCGAGGATACGCCAGTTCATGTCAGCTGCATGATGGAGATGCATACGCATTCCGCCAGGTCCACGAGAGAACTCTTCCTGAACCTTCAAGATTTCAAGCTCGTTGAGGTCCCATCCACCGTATTCTGATGGCAGATAATAGCGATAGAGGTCGTTCTTCTTGGAGAGCTCATAGAACTCTTCTGGGAAGGTGTTGGTTACCTCGATCTCCTTCTGCATTTCCTCGAATGGGCCTTCTGCCAATTCGCGGATCTGCTTGAGGTAAGCCTCAAACTGCTCATCCGTGATCTTTGCGTTAGGATTCATTAGTCCCCCTTCTTTTCTTTTGCACAAAGCTTATCGCTTTTGCTTACAGGTCTATTCTGACGGTGAACGGGTTCTAAATCAAATCATTAAGCAACTTTAGTTTCTAAGGAATCTATATATTTTATGAATAGGTTATAGGGACATACCTGCTTTTCTTTAGTTTTGTTAATTTTGATCGATTAAATTTACAAACCTCTAAAACATGTTCACATTTTTGCATGCTTTGTTGTTTTCCTTCGATTAGCTTAGGACAGCGCTCTCAGGTCAACTTCGCTTAATTCAGCTAGCAAGAAAACCAAGAGGCGTTGTGAAGCAATTCAACGAAAGATTTTCTCATCCCTATATCGTTTCTTGAATACCTGGGTCTACGCCTTTACGGGTTTTCTTGCTGCGCTGCGCTCAGGATGACCTGAGAGCGCTGTCCTAAGCTGATCAAAAAATAAAAGCCTTAGCAAGAAAAAAGGGATGCTCTTTCGAGCATCCCTATAATTAGCCCCTCCCGCATTTGATCAACTGCGGAAAAAACTAGGTATCTAACGTAGAGTTAGTCTAACTGACCACCATACAGAGGTACGCGGTCCTCTTCAGGCTCAATGTCGTCGCCAAGACGAATAGAACCCTGCTCCTTCAAGCGAGCGATAGTTGCATCGTCTGCACCAACCTTCTTGAGGTATTCCTCAGTGTCAGCACCAAGAGGAGATACTTCTTCGAAGTCTGCAATGTTTACAGGAATGGTGGAGAGATGATGTGGCAAACCGGTCTGAAGAACACGGCCAACGCGTGGGAAGTCAACCCATGCAAGTGCCTCAGGATTCTCGCGAGTGATCTGCTCTACTGCTTCGGTCTTGGAGTTTACCTTAGCAATGCAGAAGTCCTTATCCTCAAGCCATTCCATCCATTCGTCGGTGGTCTTAGACTTGATGGTTTCTTCTACGATCTTGAATGCCTCAGGAGCCTCCCAGCGACGCTTCAAGCCGTCACCCTTGATTTCTGGATGACCAATTGCATCGCAGAATGGCTGCCAGAACTTAGGCTCTACCATACCGAGAGCAAGCTTGCCGCCGTCCTTTGTCTCATACACATTGTATGCAGCAGAAGGATACTCAAGGTCGTTACGATCGCACTGGCCGCCGTTGAAGCACCAGCGAGAGTCGAGCAAGGAGTTCCACCATACGAAGCAGTCGAACATAGAGGTATCGATGTAGGTACCCTTGCCAGTCTGCTCACGAGCATACAGAGCTGCGAGCAAAGCCTGACCTGCAACCATGCCAGAAGAAAGGTCGCACAGGTGCAAAGGTGAAGTACCACCATGATTTACTGACAGATAACCGCTGGTTGCCTGCATGTTAAGGTCATGCTGAGCCTTCTTAGAACGAGGATCTTCAGCACCATAACCAGAAATGGAGCAGTAAATGATGCGAGGATTGATCTTGTTGATGGTTTCATAGTCGATACCAAGCTTCTTGGTTACGCCTGGGCGGAAGCTTTCAACGATAACGTCAGCTTCTTTTGCCATCTTCAAGAACCATTCAACAACTTCCTGATCCTTCAAGTTCAAAGATACAGACTTCTTGTTGCGGCCAAGAGCGGTGATGTAGTAAGAAATGCCGTTGCCCATGGTTGGGTAATCGTGACGCATGAAGTCGCCAGCGCCAGTGTCTTCGCACTTAATTACCGTAGCGCCCAAGTCAGCCAATACCTGAGTAGCATAGCCACCAGGAAGGTAACGAGAGAAGTCAAGAACGGTAATGCCAGAAAATGGTGTAGTAGCACGTGCCATAAAAAGTTTCTCCTTCGTTTAAAAACTAAAACTACTTAGTCTTCTTAGAGTTAGGACCGAAGCTAGGCTCGAGAACCTCTGGAGGCAGAGGATCGCCAGTGTATTCCATAACTGCACCGTCTTCGATGAGCTTATCGATATCAGCGTCGGTGTAACCATACTCTTTAAGGATCTTACGGGTGTCATAACCGGTAGGACGGCTACGATACAGAACAGGGTCGCCAATGCTGTCCAGACGGAATGGCATGGTGGTAATGACGTATTCGTCTTCCTTGCCATAAGGGCTGGAAGGACCTTGCTTTTCGTACTTAACGTAACGGAGCTGATCGTTGTCGAATGCTTCCTGATCCTGAAGAACGTCAGTAACCGTCTGAATCTTCTCGAATGGAATGTCGTTTTCACGGAACTTCTTTTCAAGTTCAGCGAAGGTGAACTTCTTGCATGCCTGATGCATTGCAGCTACAACGTCAACATACTTGCCGTTTTCTGCCAAAACTTCAAGGCTTTCGTACTGAGGATCGGTGTACCATACCTCGTCCATTTCAAGAGTCTTGAATACAAGCTCATGATACTTGTTGTAGTGGCCGAAGCACATGAGGAACCAGATACCATCGGAAGAAACGTAAGAGTTGTTGGTTGGGCACTTTGCTTCCATGCGGTCCTTTGGATAGTCGCAACCCTGCTGCTGAGCAATAAGAGCAGAAGTCATGCCCCAAGTACCTACGTGATACAAAGAACCAGTTACCTTGTCGCCCTGACCAGTGCGAAGAGCACCAGCATAAGCACCAAGAATACCTGCTGCCAAAGCGCAACCAGTGTTCCAGTCACCAAATGCGATTGGAGAGTTGCCTGGCTCATAGTGAGCATTTGCCTGAGGAATTGCGCTTACAAAACCAGAACGTGCAGCAAATGCAGTAGCGTCAAAGCCCTTAGCATCCTTCATTGGGCCGTGCTCGCCGTAACCACGGTTCTGAGCCCATACCAAACGAGGGAACTTCTCGTGCAAGGTCTCATAGTCAAGACCAAGACGCTGAAGAGCACCAGAACGAAGAGAGGTCAGGAAGATGTCTGCGGTTTCGAGCAGCTTATACATTACTTCCAAGCCTTCTGGATTCTTAGCATTAATAGCAGTCCATTCCTTGTTGAAAGAACCGCAGTCATAAGCAACGTCGTCAAATTCGGTACGGAAAGCCATACCCCAAGCCATACCCTGAGTACGCTGTTCGTCACCGGTGAATGGCTCTACCTTAATTACGGTTGCACCCATTTCAGCAAGAGCACGGCCTGCTGCAGGTCCTGCTGCATACTGAGTAAGTTCAACAACCTTTACTCCTTCAAGTCCTGCCATTTTTATCTCCTAACTTAAGTGATATTGGTACCCCTAGATGAATACCATTGACAGAAAGAAAAGGGGTACCGGCACCGATGGTGTCAGCACCCCTCAGTTAATCCTACTTCATTACTTGACCTCGTCTTATCGAATTAAGTAATGAATCAAGAAAAAGAGTTGATCTTACGGCTCGAGAATAACGCGCAAGCCCTCGCCGTCGTCGATGAGCTGCATGCCCTTTTCGAATTCCTTCAAAGGAAGAACGTGGCTTGCAATAGCATCGATGTTGAGGCCGTTTGCGAGAAGATTCAAGCCCTGGCGCCAATGCTTACGCTCGTAAGCACGAGAACCAACGATGGTGATCTGACGCATAGCGATTGGGTTCATGTGGATGCTAGAAGGCTGTGCAGGAAGACCGGTAATGCCGATGCGACCATTCTTAGCAACCATTTCTACTGCCTGCTGTACAACAGTGAAGTGACCAGCAGCATCCAAGATGATCTCTGGGCCATGACCGTTGGTAAGTTCCTTAACCTTTTCGATTACGTCAACTTCGGAACCATTGATGGTGATAGCGCCGAGATCTTCAGCTACCTTCAAACGCTTGGTGTCAGCTGCAAGACCAGAGCAGATTACCTTCTGGATACCGTAAGCCTGCTTCAAAACAGCAACCATGAGCAAGCCGATTGGGCCAGGGCCCATTACCAATGCGGTGTCGCCAGCTTCAGGATGAGTACGCTCAACAGCGTTCAGAGCTACACCCAGTGGCTCAAGAAGAGCACCCTGTACGAAAGATACTTCGTCAGGAATAGGAATAACGTTGGTAGCACGGATTGCCATGTACTTTGCGAAACCACCAGGAAGGTCGGTGCCATAGAATGGACGGTTGTCGCAAATGTTTACCATACCCTTGTCGCAGTATGGGCAGGTGTTGTCGAACAAAACAGGGTTAGCGGTTACACGCATACCTACTTCGAGGTTTGCAGGAGCATTCTTGCCAAGCTCAGCGATAACGCCAGCAAACTCATGACCAAAAATTGCAGGGAACGTAATGTCATAAGAATTGAACAATGCTTCCTGTCCACGATGCAAAGAGTGGTCAGTACCGCAAATGCCGCATGCCTTGATCTCGAGCAGTACTTCGTCATCCTTAATCTGAGGAATAGGAGCATCCTCTACATACTGCCAAGGTTCGGTACGGCCTACACAATGGATTGCGTTCATTACACCTTCCATGTATTTACCCCTTTCTAGGTAATAAATCAAAAGTCAGCAAGGTGCAGCCGCAAATTAAGCGGCTGCACAGAGATGATACTTACTGGATGGACCAACCACCGTCGAGAGTAATGGTCTGACCAGTGGTGTATTCGTTGATTGGATGCAAGAAGAACATAATTGCTTCTGCCATTTCATCAAGAGAGCCCATGTAGGTGTAGTCAGCCAATGGGGTACGGCTCTTAACATAAGCTTCCTGCTGAGGATTGTCAGCGAATACCTTTTCAACCATAGGAGTCATAACGTAACCAGGTGCAATACCGTTTACCTTGATGTTGAACTGAGCCAGGTCAACAGCCAAAGCACGTACCATACCCATTACAGCAGACTTGGTGGTGCAGTAAGGAGCGATGTTTTCCATTGCGCGGTCGCCACGGCCAGAAGATACGAGAACGATCTTGCCGCCCTTGTCCTTCATGTACTTAGCAGCGGAAGTAGCAATGAACCAATTTGCCTTTACGTTTACAGCAAAGATCTTCTCCCACATTTCCTCGGTAACGTCGAGAGCGTTGGTGCGAGGAAGAGAAATGCCTGCGGTAGAAACAACCATGTCGATGCCGCCGAATTCTTCAACGGTCTTTGCGAGCATTGCGTCGATGTCGCTCTGCTTGGTGCCGTCGCAGAACATACCGATTGCCTTGCCGCCTTCAGCCTTAAGTTCTTCAGCCGTGTCAAGGCAGATCTGCTCAGGAACGCCGCAAATCATTACGTTTGCGCCAGCTGCGCAGAGAGCCTGTGCGGTTGCCTTACCAATACCAGAGCCGCCACCCATTACTACAGCAGTCTTACCTGCGAGCTGCTCCTTTGGTTCTCCAGCAAACCAGTTAGCCATAAAAACCCTCCTCTTTCTTTTTTATTCCAAGGAAACCCTTTCTTCTTTGTTTCCTTGATTCACACTATTTCAGACAAGTAATATGGTCGGCCAGAAGTGAGTTTGGGTCTAATTGTCTACTGATGAGTATTTATAGCTAACATAAATGATATGCAGTTGTTTCTATCAATCTGAACCTATTATTAAGGCTATGGTTATCAATTAACGGAAAAAAGCCTATTTTTCGGGCTTTTTCATAGTTTGCAGCAATAGTTTCATAGTTCTCAAATGAATATATAGCTTTTAGATGCCTTTCTCGTAAAAGCTTAGCCATTGACCGATTGCTGCAATACTGTTCCATAACGATTTTCAAACAGCAATTTTAAGAACAGCAAACAAAAGTGGGCCGAACCGATAGATTCGACCCACTAGGAGTATTACCTATATAGAGGTTATGTACGGATAATGGCAAACAACGCGCTTGCGAAAACCTACCTGAACCAATTATCTAAAACTGATTCTCATATTTCTTAAGGCTTTCTTCAGGCACAGTTCCTTTCATGTAGTTTTCCTCAAGAGGAATAACACCAGTTGGGAACTTGATATGACGCTGCGTAAACTTAATAAATTCCTCTACCAAATGAGAATGGAATGACTTTTTGTTGTAGCCCAAATAAATAATATGGAAAGGTTCACGCAATTCAGCAATTGGAACTGTTACGAAGTTCTCCAAAGATAAGTCATCTAATGTTTCCAAAATTACTGCAACAATACTTCTGTCAGACGCAACCAAAGAAGCAGCACTGATTTCATCATCGAATCCCTGTTCAACATTAAGGTTATAAGCTTTGAACAAGCCTTCGAAAATAATATGCATATACGACTGGGAACGATAGGAGGTAAGCTTAGTATCGCTTAATTCGCGAAGAGAAATAACCTCTCGCTGAGCTAAAGGATGACTAGAATTTACCGCTAAAACGACATTTTGTGAGAACTGAGGAATAAATTCGATGTCTTCACTTACTCCATCAAGTTTGCCGCAAAATACCACGTCATATTTACCGTCTTCTAATCCTTTAAGACATTCATAGGTTGTACCCTGATAAATATCGAAAACAACATCATCGCCAAAAGCGCCCTTAAACGTACTCAAAAGACGAGGTAGATAGTTTCTCTGGATACTGATTACCGAACCAATGCGAATACGTCCACTCAAACCAGAATTGTATGCGCGCATTATTTCGACCGCTTTATCAATTTCATCAAGCGCTAAACAAATATGCTTATTGAATTCTTCACCATATTCAGTAAGACGAACATTGCGACCTACACGTTCAAAGAAAGGAACGCCAATTTCTTTTTCCAGGTTCTTAATTGAATTAGAAAGAGAAGGCTGCGTAATGTAGAGGCTTTCAGCAGCTTTCCCGTAATGTTCATATTTAGCAAGAGTACGAAAGTAGTATAGTTGCGCAAGGTTCATGAAAAACCGTACCTTCCTGGCAAGATAGACAATACGCACCAAATTGCACTAATAAAACAATGTAATAAGTTGCTTTCAGAAATAAGAAAACATCTTAATTTATACTACCAGAAACGCATAGAAAATAAATGAATTACTAGATGAAAAACTATTAAAAACAGACAGCGCCCTGCATGAGCAGAACGACCTATCCTCCCACGGACTACACC